>JGI10211J34971_10000086_pt1 | contig 67589 bp, 70 predicted proteins | sample Etolagsediment_FD_34971 | JGI IMG/M metagenome (IMG submission 34971) | reverse complement strand
AGGACGCCAGTTCTGGTGGAGCCATCCTTGAAATACCACCCTAGTATGCTTGAGGTTCTAACCTAGACCCGTTATCCGGGTCGGGGACAGTGCATGGTGGGTAGTTTGACTGGGGCGGTCTCCTCCCAAAGAGTAACGGAGGAGCGCGAAGGTACCCTCAGCATGGTCGGAAATCATGCTTTTGAGTGCAAAGGCATAAGGGTGCTTGACTGCGAGACAGACACGTCGAGCAGGTGCGAAAGCAGGTCTTAGTGATCCGGTGGTTCTGTATGGAAGGGCCATCGCTCAACGGATAAAAGGTACTCCGGGGATAACAGGCTGATTCTTCCCAAGAGTTCACATCGACGGAAGAGTTTGGCACCTCGATGTCGGCTCATCACATCCTGGGGCTGTAGCCGGTCCCAAGGGTATGGCTGTTCGCCATTTAAAGTGGTACGCGAGCTGGGTTCAGAACGTCGTGAGACAGTTCGGTCCCTATCTGCCGTGGGCGTTTGAGACTTGAGAGGAGCTGCTCCTAGTACGAGAGGACCGGAGTGGACGAACCTCTGGTGTTCCGGTTGTCACGCCAGTGGCATTGCCGGGTAGCTACGTTCGGAAGGGATAACCGCTGAAAGCATCTAAGCGGGAAGCCTCCCTCAAGATGAGGTCTCACTGGACTCTTGAAGTCCCTAAAGATCCGTCGAAGACCACGACGTTGATAGGCTGGGTGTGGAAGTGCAGTAATGTATGAAGCTAACCAGTACTAATTGATCGTGAGGCTTGACCATATAACACCCAAGCAGTTTTGCTGGGTGAGTGATTCGATAAGCTTAACCAAAGCGCCAAGACTATCTTTCCAATTCGCTGTTTCGATCTTTGTCGGAACGGCAAACTGTTTTGCCTGGCGACCATAGAGAGCGTGAACCACCTGAATCCATCTCGAACTCAGAAGTGAAACCGCTCATCGCCGATGGTAGTGTGGGGCCTCCCCATGTGAGAGTAGGTCATCGCCAGGCGCTTATCCCAAACCCCCGACCAGGAAACTGGTCGGGGGTTTTTCTTTTTGTCCGTTTGGAAGATGCATGGACGGGAAACGGGCCGGCCAATTGATCGTCTATTCCAATTTATTTAATAAAAACAAACGATTTCATATATCAATATCNCCTCCCTACACTGGNTCCATCGTTCAACCAGCAAGAGGAGAGTGAAGATGATCAAGATCAAAACCATGACCTTTGCCGCAGTTCACTTNTCTGTGGCGTTCGGTGTCGCCTACGCNTTTACCGGCAGCCTGCTTGTAGGTGGGCTCATTGCTTTGGTCGAGCCGACCATCAACACGGTCGCGTATTACTTCCATGAAAAGGCGTGGACGGTTTTCCGTAGGGAGCACTCGCTCAGATCAAAGATTCGGAACGCTTGGCCGCAGTTGATGCGGTCCGATCTGATGGCGGATTACGCCCTCGCAAAAGGGTAAGGAACAGGAGGCTATGCCATGAGTCCAGACAAAGACCGAGTAGAGAGTATCCAAGCCCTTCGAGATGTCGAGCGCGCTGCGTGGTATGCGCGATTGGCGTTTGGCAGCAGTACGGAAGAAGAGGTGCCGCCGCCGGTTAGGCCTGACCCCCAAGTATCCACATTTTGTGTGATGCCCTAAATCAAAGGTGAGTAACCATGTCTGCAGCAAAATGCCCAGTCATGCGCGGTGGTACAACCGAAATTCGATTCTTCGTGCCTATGCCGAGGTCTATGCGCAGGATGACAACAAAGAAAAATTTGTTCGTGATTTTGTTGCCGCATGGACGAAGGTAATGAATGCCGATCGATTTGATTTGAGGTGAGATCAAGGCAACAAAGAACCCCGGCAGGCTATGCCGGGATTTTTTGTTTGGGCTTTGCTGGCAGTGCGATGCTGCTTATTGCCTAATCCGCGCAGCCGCAGACGATGGCTTGATGTGTAGTCAGCGTGCCGACCAGATCGTGAATCGAGTTGAAGTTGTGCTTTGTAAGATAGTCCGCGATGCCTTGATTCACTTGCGGGCAAGTGAGCGGATCGTAGAACAAGCCGGTGCCCAATCCGACAGTCGTTGAACCGGCGACAATGAATTCAAGCGCGTCCTTGGCATTGACGATCCCGCCTTGGCCGAGGATCGGGATATTGTGTTGTTTCGCGACCTGATAAACCTGATGCACTTTCAGGAGTGCAATCGGTTTGATCGCGGGGCCGGAGAGGCCGCCCTGATTATTGCCGAGTACCGGTGTGCGTGAATCCAGATCAATCGCCATGCCCATCAAGGTGTTGATGACGGACAGGCCATCGGTACCGGCTTCGATGACCTTGCGTGCGCTATAGGCAATGTCGGTTTGGTTGGGAGATAGCTTGGTAATCAAAGGCTTTTTAGTGGTGCCGCGACACGCCGCAACCACGCGCGCCGACATCTCCGGATCGTTGCCAAAGACCACGCCGCCTTCTTTCACATTCGGGCAGGAGATGTTGATCTCGATGGCATCAATCGGCGAATCATCAAAGATCCGACAGACTTCCGCGTATTCCTCAACGGTCGAGCCCGAGACGTTAGCAATAAAACGTGTTTCGGAAAAATCCAAAGTCGGCAGGATCGTATCGACGACATAACGCACGCCTGGGTTCTGCAAGCCAATCGAATTAAGCATGCCTGCCGGTGTTTCATACACGCGGTGCGGCTTGTTGCCGAGACGCGGCTCCAGCGTAGTACCTTTTAAGATGACCGCACCGACATCGGTGTTGCTAAAGCCTTCGATGCGGGTGTATTCCTCACCAAAACCGACACAGCCCGAAAGCAACATGATCGGGCTATTGAGCGTTAGGCCACAAAATTCGGTTTTTAGCGCGGTATTCATGGGGCAGGCATTATGCGCCAGTTGTTTCCGATTTGGGATCACGCTGCAGCAAGGCGGCCACCGCATCGCGCGGCGTGATTTCACCTGCGATCACGCGGACCACTTGCTCGGTGATCGGCATTTCAACGTCATGGTGTTGCGCGAGTTGCCAGGCCTGCTGCGCGGTTTCCGCACCTTCGATCACCTGATCAATGCTGGCTTTGGCGTCGATAGCGTTGTCGCCACGACCGAGTGCGAGGCCAAAGCGGCGATTGCGTGACTGATCGTCGGTACAGGTTAAGACGAGATCGCCAAGGCCGGCCAAGCCCATAAAGGTTTCAGCCTTCGCGCCCAACGCTGCACCAAGACGCATCATCTCGGCCAGTCCACGGGTAATGAGCGCGGTGCGCGCATTGGCGCCAAAGCCCAAGCCATCGGCGATACCTGCGGCGATGGCTAAGACATTTTTGATCGCACCACCGACTTCAACGCCGATCAAATCCGGGTTGGTGTAGCAGCGAAATGTGGGGCTGTGAAACTCTTGCGCCAAAGTTTGGGCGAGTGCATCGGTGTTGGGTGCCGTGATCGTGTGATCTAGCGACAACGTGATCGCAGTTGGTAAGCCGCGTGCAACTTCAGCCGCAAAAGTCGGGCCGGATAGGGCACCGCGCGGCTGCGTAGTAGGCAGGTGCTCGGCAACGATTTCATGCAACAACCGTCCACCTTGGGCGAAGCCTTTGGTGGCCCACAACACCGGCGTGCCACTCTTTAGCTCGGACTTCAGTGCTGCGAGCGTATCGGCAAAAGCAGCCGAGGGAATTGCGAGTAAGACACGATCAGCGTTACCAGTTTCATGCAATTCAGATGTCACCTGCAGAGCATCTGGGAATGCAGCGTCTGGCAGATAACGCGCATTGCGGCGATCACGCTGGAGTGCTTGTGCTTGTTCCGCGCGATGCGTCCACAGCAAAACTTCATGGCCATTCTGCGCCAGTCGGATCGCCAGCGCAGTGCCCCACGAGCCAGCGCCGAGGACGCTGTAATGCATGGTTAGTGCGCAGCCTCGCCGTTGGCGCCGCTCTTCTGCTGTGCATACATCGCATCAAAGTTCACTGGCTGCAGAACCAGCGGTGGGAAACCGCCACGTGTGCTGAGATCGGCAATCGCTTCGCGCGCGAACGGGAACAGAATGTTCGGGCAATAGGCCTTGGTGAGATGATCCATCTCGTTCTCATTAAAGCCTTCAATCAAGAAAATCCCTGCTTGCTGCAGTTCAACCAAGAACGCAGTTTGTCCTTTGTCGTTGCTGGCCGTTGCAGTCACACCCAGAGTGACTTCGAAATTGGTTTCGTCCAACTTCTTGGTTTCCATGTTGAACTTGAGGTCCAACTGCGGGTTCCACTGTGCCTGAAAAATGCCCGGGGTCATCGGGGACTCGAACGAAACATCTTTGATGTACAGCTTCAGAATTTGCAGGTTACGGGTATCAGATGGAGTTGCGGATTCGCTCATGAAACTTCTCGTTGGATGAAAAACATTAAAGGTAAGATTGGGCCCAGCGCACTAAGCTAGAAAGATCCATGGCGCCGGCTTGGCGCGCGACCTCGCGACCGCCTCGGTACAGCGCAAGGGTTGGAATGCTCTGAATGCGTTGTTGCGCAGCGAGCTGTTGTTCGGTTTCGGTGCTGATCTTGATCAGGCGTACGCGCGGTTCGAGTTGGGCGGCGGCTTGCGCAAACACCGGTGCCATCATTTTGCACGGGCCACACCAGGATGCCCAATAATCCACCAGCAAGGGTACATCGCTGCGTGTGAGCTGACGCTCAAAGCGCGCTTGATTCAATTCCAGTGGGGTGCCGGTGAACAGCGGTTGATGGCATTTTCCACATTTGGGCGCGGCGCTGAGGCCACTCGCGGGAACTCGATTGATTCCGTCGCAGTGTGGGCAGACAACATGCAGCGCGTCGCTCATGAGGCTTACAAGCCGAGCATGGGGTCGAGCTTGCCTTCCGCGTTGAGTTCGGAGAGATCATCAAATCCGCCCACGTGTACGCCATCGATAAAGATCTGCGGCACGGTGCGACGGCCTTCGCTACGCGTTTCGAGTTCTTCCCAACGCTTGGGCTCGAGGTCGAGGCGGATTTTCTCGATCTCGGTGAAACCCTTACGCGCCAGTAGCATCTCTGCGCTGCGGCAGTACGGGCAGACGGAGGTGCAATACATTTCGATATGAGGCATGTCGTTCTCGCTCAATGGCGGGCTTATTTTTTCTTGCCGCCGCGCATTGGCAGGCCCGCGTTTTTCCACGCGTTGACGCCACCTTGAAGATTAAAGACACGCTCAAAGCCCGCCTTGCGCAGGCGTCCACAAGCTGCGGCTGAGCGGTGGCCCGAGCGGCAAATCGCGATCACCGGTTGGTTGCGGTAGCGCTCCAGTTCGATGCTGCGTTTGGCCAGTTGTCCAAGTGGAATATGTACGGCATCGCGCACCTGACCGTCGCGATCGAGTTCACCCGTTTCGCGCACATCCACCAACACGCCCTCTTGATGGCTCATCAAGCGAATGGCCTCTTGAGGGCCAATTACAGCGTAGCCCTTTAGGCGCGCACCAAACAGGTTGTGGCCGAGCATCAACAACGTGAATAACAGTGCGAGGAGCAGCGGCCACTGTGCTGTGGCGAAAGTCAGAAAGTTTTCCATGGCCAGATTCGTGCTGGGCGATTATGCCTTGCCGATGTTGAACTTCTTCAGCATCTGTTCCGCCAGACACCACTTGGTGAAGCCGCTTTGCAGTAGGTTTAGACCGACAAAGGCAGTCAGCCACAACCAGCTGGGTTCGGTTGAAATGCGGCCGTCCAGATAGAGCGAGATCAGGATGATGATGCCAGGAAGAATGCGCAGGATTTGTTCACGAGTCATGTCGAGATCCTCAAGTAAAAATCAATCAAAACACCCGAGCATTATCCCGGGAGCGGGGGTCGAGAGGCAAGTGAACGGGGCGCGGCAGGAGTGCTGCAGCCCGCGCGGCGGCTTAGCAGCTGCAGAAAACCTCGCGCATCATGTCGATCAAACGCAGCGTGCGCTTGTCGCCGACGTGATAGAAGACGCGGTTGGCATCTTTATAAGAATCGAGGATGCCTTTGTCGCGCAGGATTGAGAGGTGCTGCGAGATGTTGCTTTGGGAGGTGCCGACGCGGTCAACGATTTCTTGTACGCTTAGCTCGTTGTTGCCTAGAGTGCAGAGAATTTTCAGGCGTAGCGGGTGAGCCATGGCCTTGAGCGAGCGCGACGCCCGTTCAATGTCTTCATCACCAATCAACAGGCCCTCAAGTTCCTCTGCGGCGTTGGATTTGTTGCTGCCATCGAGATTGACGATGTTGCCCATATGAACTCCCTTTCCTCGTTCCTGCAGTGGCTCACTCCATTGGCGGAGGGCGATGCTTGTGTTGTGCTGTCCAGCTCCCTAGACAGATTGAATTTGCCGATGAAATCTATCGGTTTTCCGAATCGCTGTCCATTCCTTCTGAGAACGACTGCTGCGAATTTGCCGCCTTTTGGGTGGGAAACCGATACGCAAGTGCTTGAGAAAACGCTAGAATAAGCATCCACTGATCCTTGTGATCCATTCCCTTTCAACCTGCTAATTTGCCGTTTGGCCTAGGACGATGTCGACACCTCCGCGCACGCTCATGCTTTGTATTCTTGATGGCTGGGGCTATCGGGAAGCGAGTGAATGCAATGCCATCGCCCTAGCCAAAACGCCCCACTGGGATCGTCTCTGGCAGGAATTCCCACATACCCTCATCCACACCTCAGGTGCGGAGGTCGGCTTGCCGGCCGATCAGATGGGCAACTCCGAGGTCGGACACCTCAATCTCGGTGCCGGACGCGTGGTGTATCAGGAATACACCCGCATTTGTCGTTCGATTCGTACGGGTTCTTTTTTCGAAAACCGCACGCTGATTGAGCCTATTGAAGTCGCGGTGCGTGAAGGCAAGGCCGTGCACGTCATGGGCCTGCTTTCGCCGGGCGGCGTGCATAGCCATGAAGGCCATATTCATGCCATGGTGCGGATGGCGCGACAGTGTGGTGCCGACCGGGTTTATGTGCACGCGTTTCTAGATGGCCGCGACACGCCACCGAAGAGCGCGGCGGCCTCGATTGAGGAAATGGAAAAAGTGTTTGCTGAAGTCGGCGGGCGCTTTGCTTCCGTGGTTGGGCGCTATTACTCGATGGATCGCGACCAGCGCTGGATGCGGGTCAAGATGTCGTATGAGGCAATCGTTGACGGCGTCGCCCCGTATCAAGCCGAGAGTGCGATGCAGGCCTTGGACATGGCCTATGCGCGCGATGAGACCGATGAGTTTGCGCAAGCCACGGTGATTGTGCCGCCGGGTGAACAGCCGGTGCAGATCCAGGATGGCGATGCGATCATGTTCATGAACTATCGTTCGGATCGTGCGCGCCAGTTGACGGAAGCGATCATTCTCGAAGAGTTTGATGGCTTTGAGCGGGCGCGTTGGCCTCGCCTTGGGTCGTTCACCACACTGACCGAATACAACAAGAATTTTGATGTGCCGGTTGCGTTCCCGCCGGAGCGACTGCGCAACGTATTTGGCGAATATGTGGCTTCGTTGGGGATGCGACAGCTGCGCATTGCCGAAACCGAGAAGTACGCGCATGTGACGTTCTTCTTTAATGGCGGTGAAGAAAAGCAGTACGAGTTTGAAGACCGCATTCTAATTCCGTCACCGGATGTGGCGACCTATGACCTCAAGCCAGAAATGAGCGTACGCGAGGTCACCGATAAGCTGGTCGATGCGATCCAGAGCGGAAAATATGAGTTCATCATTTGTAACCTCGCCAATGGCGATATGGTCGGTCATTCCGGCATTCTCGAAGCCGCGATGAAGGCGGCTGAGGCGATTGATGAAAGTTTGGGACGGATTCGTGCGGCACTTGAAGCTGCCGGTGGCGAGATGTTGCTCACTGCGGATCATGGCAACTGCGAACAGATGTGTAGTGCTGACAGCGATCAGCCGCTGACTTCACATACAACCAACCTGGTGCCATTTATCTATGTTGGGAAGCGCGCAGTGGAAATGAAGACTTCCGGCGCGTTGGCTGACGTTGCACCAACCATGCTGCACTTGATGTCGATCAAGCAGCCTATCGAGATGACCGGCCAGCCGTTGTTGACGCTGCAGAATGATCCAGATGCGTCAAGCGCGACTTAAGTATAAGTAACTCCCCTCTACAACTATGTCTTCGGCGGCGTTGTGTCGCTGTTGTCTGAGTTATCCGTTTCGTCGTCAAGACCGCCGTCCATTAACGCCATCTCATCCTCTAGCGCTGCACGCTGTTCTGCCGATAGTTCTTGTTCGAAGTTGCGTGCCTGCGGATCCAGTACAGCAGGCGTATCTGGTGTTTCAGCAGCGTCTCTATCAACCGTGTTGTCTGATTCTGTTGCGCCGGAGTCTGACTGTGCTGCCGCACGCTCAGTTTCAGCAGAGGCTTGAGTACGTTTAGCTGCCGCTTCACGCTCCAGTCGCGATTTCTCCAGCGCGTCTTCATGCACATCGAACTCACGCTCAAGCTCTTCCATGCTGACGTCATCTTCGACAACAGCTGCAGCGGTACTTGCAGCTGTTGTCGAAGGTGTGTCGTCTTCGCTTTCATCCGTGCTTTCTTCTTCGTCCGGTTTGCGCACAAAGAAGCGCGAGAACACCACGCCCACTTCAAACAGCAACCAAACTGGAATCGCTAACAGGCTTTGCGAAATTACGTCCGGCGGGGTCAGCAGCATGCCGACGACAAACGCGCCAACGATGATGTAGGGACGTTTTGCTGTGAGTTTTTTGGGCGTGGTAGCGCCCATCCAGACCAATAAGATGGTCGCGATGGGTACTTCGAACGCGACGCCAAACGCAAAAAAGAGTTTAAGGACGAAGTCGAGGTATTTGCTGATATCGGTCATCACCGACACCCCTTCCGGCGCGACGCTTACCAAGAAGCCAAACACCAAGGGAAAGACAATGAAGTAGGCAAACGCCATGCCAGCGTAGAACAGGAACGTGCTGGAGATCACCAGCGGGAAGATCATGCGCCGCTCATGTTTATACAAACCGGGCGCGATGAAGGCCCAGAACTGATACAGGATGACTGGGATGCCAATGAAGATCGCAGCAATAAGTGTGAGCTTGAATGGAGTTAAGAACGGAGAGGCAACCTCGGTCGCGATCATGCTGCTGCCGCTGGGCAGGTGCGCCATCAGTGGTTCTGCGAGGAGGGTGTAGAGGTCATTCGCGAATGGAAACAAGACAACGAATACGGCCAGCACTACCAGCACAATCCGCAGCATGCGGTCGCGCAACTCGATCAGGTGTGCGAGCAGTGGTTGTTCAGGGAGTTGAGAATTTGAGGTTGCCATAGCAAATGCAGGCCTCAGCCGTCGAGGTTTTCTGCGCTACGCGTTTTGCTAGTACTGTCGGCAGTGGGTTTAACGCCGGCCGCATCGGCCGCGCTAACCGTCTCTTGTTCGATGGTTTTGAGGTCTTGTTTGGTGTCTTCAATGATGTCGTGTAGACCAACGCTCGCGCTTTGTTGCTGCATGATGCGTTTGAGTTCGTCGGTTTTTAGTTCACGATCAATGTCGGCTTTGACGCCGCCTACAAAGCGAGAAAATTTGCCCCACCAGGCGCCGGCCGTACGCGCGACCGCAGGCAAGCGCTCCGGTCCGATGACTAAAAGCGCAACGACGCCGATGAGCGCCAGTTCCCAAAAGCCGATGTCAAACATGCGGCAAACTCAGAAGGGTCGCGATGACTGGATTGAATTAGACTTGGTCTTTCTTTTCGACCTTCTCGCTTTCTAACGTGCTGGGATCTTTCTGTTCTAGCGCTGCACTATCGTCGCCCTCGGTCTTGTCATGCACGGCTTTCTTGAAGCTCTTGATCGCACTGCCGAGGTCGCCACCGACATTTTTCAGTTTTTTGGTGCCGAACAGCAGAATGATGATGACCAGCACGATGAGAAGTTGCCAGATGCTGATGCCGCCAATGCCCATGATGTTCTCCTTGGTGATTTTCTAACTCGTCTATGCGAGCAATGTTAATGAAAGCCGGGTAAGCGTTCGCCGCCCAGTAGATGCATGTGTAAATGAAAAACGGTTTGTCCACCGCCAGCGCCCGTGTTGATGATGGTGCGGAAGCCTTCGCTCAGCCCCATGCGCTGTGCCAGCTCAGGCAGCAGACGCAGCATATGCGCACTGAGTGCGTCATGCGCAGGAGACAAGTGTTCAAGGCTTTCAATGTGCATGCGCGGAATCACCAACAAGTGCGTGTCGGCTACCGGCTGAATGTCGTGGAACACCATCACGTGTTCATCTTCATGCACAAGGTCCACCGGCACGTCGCCCGCAGCGATTTTGCAAAAAATGCAATCGTCAGACATGTTTCGTGATCGTTTGGTCCGTGTTAACGGACGTCAGTTAGACGGTGCGCTGAGGAATCAGGCGTCGCGACTGGCTTTCTCTGCCAGCCCTGACACACCAAAACGGCGTGCCAATTCATTTAGGATCTCATCGCTCGCGATGTCTTCGCGTGCCAACAAGACCAGACAATGAAACCACAAATCGGCGGTTTCATAAATGATTTGTTCGCGATTCCCCGATTTTGCGGCGATCACGGTTTCGGTGGCCTCCTCGCCGATCTTCTTCAGGATCGCATCCAGCCCCTTGTGCTGCAGCTTGGCAACATAGGATTGCTCCGGATCGCCCAGTAAGCGTTCACGCAGGACGGCATCCAGTTGTTGCAAGACAGAAGCTTGGGTCATGGTTGGACTCCGAGGGCATTGGTCGGGTCGTTGACCAAGGCGTGCAGGCGATTGATGCCGCCCGAGCGCGAGGTCACAGTGCCAGCAAGGATTTGCTCGGGAGTGACCTCGGGGGTTTGATAGAAATTGGCGTTGCGCTCGTCATCCACGCGCAGAATCGAGCCATCGAGGGACACTCCGGCGAACAGGCCGCGTGCGCGTGACCAGCTGTAGATTTCGGCGCGCAATTGGGCATCGGTTGCAGCCGAGGCTTCGCGGCCGACCGGGCCCGCGGCAACCGAGGTTTCCGCGCCGAGGGTGAGCTTACCTTCGAGAATGTTGCGAATACTTTTGTCGCGCTTAAACGCCAGCACCACGTCGCTCGATTGCGCGCCGAACTGAAAACCGAAACTGGCCCCGGTGAGGGTCACAAAGACCGGTTGGCTCCAGCTGCCGTCTTCTTTTTTGACTAGCAACACGCCGCTGCCATGTCGGCCACCAATCATCCAGCCCAGCTTGATCATCGAAGGGATTACCACCAGCCCATGTGCATTCCGTAGCAGTGCCGGTGGAATCCCATCTTCAGGCAATACAAGGAGGTCTTCTAAGACCTCGACGGCATTCCAAATTTCGCCCTTAATTTGCGTACCGGGCAGTACGGTTTCTTCGGGTAAGGGGGTTACCGTTTGTGCAGCAACCGGTGCGGCGATCCATGGCAGGCTCATGCAAGCCAATGCAAACAGGGAGGAGCAAACGCGCAACCTCATGCTGAACCTCCATACATCACATCTGGATCTTTCAAGACGGGATCCACGGTTTTCCACGTGTTGTTTTCTAACACGCGATAGAAGCAGCTCTCCCGGCCGGTGTGGCAGGCAATGCCACCGCGTTGGCGAATTTGCAGCACGATGACATCCTCATCGCAGTCGAGGCGAATTTCTTGCACATCTTGTTGATTGCCAGAGGACTCGCCTTTGTGCCATAGCTTCTGCCGGGAACGCGACCAATACACGGCGTGTCCGGTTTCTACGGTGAGCTGTAAGGCCTCGCGGTTCATCCATGCCATCATCAAGATGCGACCGCTTTGCGCATCTTGCGCGATGGCGGGCACCAAGCCTTGGGCATCCCAGCGCACGGCATCGAGCCACGCCAAACTCATAGACGCACCTCAATGCCACGTGCAGCCATGCATTGTTTGGCCTCATGTACGGTGTGTTCACCAAAGTGGAAGATGCTCGCCGCCAGCACCGCATCCGCGCCCCCTTGTTCGACGCCATCGGCTAAGTCATCGAGAGAGCCAACCCCGCCGGAGGCAATCACCGGAATGGGTACGGCATCGACCACTGCGCGGGTGAGCGCAAGATCAAAGCCACTGCGGGTGCCATCACGATCCATGCTGGTGAGCAGGATCTCGCCCGCACCGTTGCGCGCCATGCGTTGCGCCCACTCAACCACATCCAAGCCGGTGGGCTTGCGGCCGCCGTGGGTGAAGATTTCCCAGCGTGGGTTCGCGCCGCCCTCGACCTGTTTGGCGTCGATGGCGACCACGATGCACTGAGAGCCGACCTTGTCGGCCGCTTCAGTAATCAGATCCGGGTTGAACACGGCTGCAGTATTGATTGCGACCTTGTCCGCGCCTGCGTTAAGCATGCGACGCACGTCGTCTACGGCCCGAATGCCACCCCCGACGGTAAGCGGAATGAAGACTTGGCTGGCGACTTGTTCGACCACATGGACGATGGTTTCGCGACCTTCATGACTGGCGGTGATGTCAAGAAAGGTGATTTCGTCGGCACCCTCTTGGTCGTAACGACGCGCAACCTCGACTGGATCACCCGCATCACGAATCTCCACAAAACGCACACCTTTGACGACGCGACCTTGGTCCACGTCGAGGCAGGGGATGATGCGCTTAGCCAGACCCATGATGCTTTAGCCGATCAGCTCGCTTAGGTCTGGGCAGTTGGCGTCGGCATAGGCTTGGGCTTCTTTAAGGTCTAGCGTGCCTTCGTAGATCGCACGTCCGGTGATTGCGCCCATGATGCCTTCATCGGCCACGGCACAAAGACGTTCTAAATCTTGCAGGTTGGTGATGCCACCCGAGGCAATCACCGGAATGTGGATGGATTGGGCGAGACGCACCGTGGCATCAATGTTGACGCCTTGCATCATGCCGTCGCGTGAGATGTCAGTGTAGATGATGGCGTCCACACCATCAGCCTCGAAGTGTTGCGCGAGGTCGATGACATCGTGGCGAGACAGCTTGGACCAGCCATCGATGGCCACCTTGCCGTCTTTGGCGTCAAGGCCAACGATGATGTGGGTTGGAAATTCCGCACACAGGTCGTTGACGAAGTGTGGCTCGGATACGGCGCGAGTACCAATGATGACCCAGCGTACACCCGCATCGAGATAGGTCTCGACGGTTTTTTCAGTACGAATGCCGCCGCCGACTTGAATCGGGAGGTCGGGATAGGCCTCGGCAATGCGATGAATGATTTCTGCATTGCGTGGCTCGCCATCAAATGCGCCATTGAGGTCCACAATGTGGAGCCGGCGTGCGCCTGCCTCGACCCAGCGTCCCGCGACCTCGACTGGATCGCTGGAAAACACAGTGGATTCATTCATGTCGCCCTGTCGTAGGCGTACACATTGGCCGTCCTTGAGGTCAATGGCGGGGATAATCAGCATGGTTTCGATCCAATCGTCATGTGCCGGGAGGCTTAGGCCTGGCCATCCCAGGCAGTGAAGTTTTGTAAGAGTTGCAGGCCCGCCTGCGCACTCTTTTCTGGGTGAAACTGTACGGCAAAAACATTGTCTTGGCCGGCCGCAGCGGTAAATGGGATGCCATAAACGGTGGTCGCGGCGGTCTCGCGAAGGGCGTCTTCAACATAATAGCTATGCACGAAATAAAAGCGTGCGTCTTGGGTGATGTTGGTCCACAGCGGATGGGCACGGTCTTGATGAACTTCGTTCCAGCCCATCTGCGGCACTTTTAAACGTTCGCGGCGCGTATCCTGCATGTCGGCCGGAAAGCGTTTTACCCGGCCGCTAAACAACCCGAGCCCTTCATGACCACCATCCTCATCACTATGCTGATTGAGGATTTGCAGACCTAGACAAATCCCGAGGAAGGGTTTGCTGGCGGCAGCTTCGTGCAGGATCTCAACGAGACCGCGACTACGTAGTTCTCGCAAGGCATCGCCGATCGCGCCTTGGCCAGGGAAAACTACTCGATCTGCAGCGCGAATCTCGTTCGCATCTGAGCTGACCACAATGGTTTGGTTGGGGGCGACATGCTCCAGCGCTTTCGCGACTGAGCGCAGGTTCCCCATGCCGTAATCAATGACTGCGATCTTCATCTGACGAGTGTCTACCTGGACAGCGTGCTGCCCATCCAGTGGATTCAGAGGCTGCCCTTGGTTGAGGGAACTGTGCCGGCCATGCGTGGATCGGCTTCGAGTGCCATGCGCAGGGCACGGCCAAACGCTTTGAAGATGGTCTCGGCGATGTGGTGACTGTTACGTCCACGCAGGTTGTCGATGTGTAGCGTGACTTGAGCGTGATTCACGAAGCCCTGAAAGAACTCGTAAAACAGCTCGGTATCAAACTCACCGACTGCGCTGCGTGGGAATTGGGCGTGAAATTCCAGCCCCGGACGCCCGGAGAAATCGAGCACGACACGGGACAGCGCCTCGTCCAATGGGACATAGGCGTGACCATAGCGACGAATCCCTTTTTTATCCCCAACGGCTTTGGCGATGGCCTGGCCCAGGGTGATGCCGATGTCTTCCACAGTGTGGTGAGCATCGATGTGGAGGTCGCCGTCGGCGCGAATGTCGAGGTCAATCAAGCCATGCCGCGCGATCTGATCCAACATGTGTTCGAGGAAGGCAATGCCGGTGTGGAATTGGCCGCTACCCGTACCGTCGAGGTTGACAGTTGCGGTGATGCGAGTTTCCAGGGTGTTGCGTTCGACCGTGGCTTGGCGCGACATGAGTTTCTCGTTAGTTGTGAATGTAGAGTGGTCGTGGTCTGGGCGTAATCCCGGCAAGCATACCGTGCGTATGCCGGCCTGTGTACTCCTTGCTACGCCTGCGCTATGGTAGGGCTTCGTCAGCGTGAGACGGAGCTGCGGCAGTGGCGCAGAAAAATAAACAAACGATCACGCAGGATGCAGGTGTCATGAAATCAACTTCGCCTTCCTGTCCGTCGCACGGATCGGTGGTCGATCTTTCCAGCCTACGCGTGGCCTGTGCGGATTGCTCGCTCAGCGAGCTCTGTGTGCCGCTTGGTTTGGAGGAGGGGGATCTCGATCGGCTCGAGCGCATCATTTCGCGCGGCCGTCCGGTTGCGCGCGGCAGTCGCGTCTATGATGCCGGTGATGCATTCCGCAGCCTGTACGCCATTCGTTCGGGTAGTGTGAAGATCTATCGCACCGATGCCGAGGGCGATACGCAGATCATGTCCTTTCATTTGCCGGGTGAGATCATTGGGGTGGAGGCGATTGCGACCGGTACGCACACCCTCACGGCGGAAGCATTGGAGGATCTGAGCCTGTGCGAGTTGCCCTTTGACCGCCTCGATACCTTGGCTACGCAAATTCCCAACCTGCATCATCAATTGCTCAGACTAATGAGTCGTGAGGTTTTGATTGAGCAAGAGCAGATCATTGTTAGCAGCCACCGCAAGCCCGAACAGCGCGTGGCGCATTTCATTTTGATGATGTCTGAGCGTTCGCGCTTGCGCGGGTGCGATGGACGCTGCCTACGTTTGGGGATGCGCCGCGGCGATATTGCGAATTATCTCGGCCTTGCCTTGGAGACCGTCAGTCGGCAATTAACCCGCTTGCAGCAGGCGGGCTGGATTCAGGTGAGCAATCGCGACATCGAAATTTTGGATCTGGATGCGTTGCGTGCAGAGGCGGGCATCACGGCATCCCCTCGCGAAAACCGCCACGCATCATAAAAAACTTGGCATAAAAGATTTTTTTGATCGTTTTATTGATCCGGATCAACTTTTTTCTCGATTCAGACTCCTAGGATACGTCCGCGTGAGGGTGCCGAAAACCACGTGGTTGTTCTGTGTTTTTAGTTGAGTAAATCAATCAGTTTCTTGACAGAGCTGGGAGATTCCCTCAAAAAGGCGCCTGTCTTAAGAAAGACTGAAATTCTTAAGCCTGCATATGCAGGCATTTTGAAGGTTCAAAACGTGAAATCGCTGAGGAGAGCAGCATATGAGTGCACAGGCTACGACCTATAACTATAAGGTTGTCCGCCAGTTCGCCATCATGGCCGTGGTGTGGGCAATCGTCGGTATGGCGGTTGGTGTCTTCATCGCAGCACAGATGGTCTGGCCGAATCTCAACTTCCCGGAAATTGGCACCATGTTGGGTGTTCCGGCGCTGGATGGCATTCTGACCTTTGGGCGTTTGCGCCCCTTGCATACCAACGCAGTGATCTTCGCCTTCGGCGGTTCTGCCTTGTTTGCGACCTCCTATTACATCGTGCAGCGCACCTGCCATACCCGTCTGTTCAGCGACAAGCTGGCGGCGTTCACCTTCTGGGGTTGGCAGACAGTGATCGTTCTGGCTGCAATTACCCTGCCGCTTGGGATCACCGGTGGTAAGGAATACGCGGAGCTGGAATGGCCGATTGATATCCTGATCGCTGTGGTTTGGGTGGTCTACGCCATCGTGTTCTTTGGCACGATCGTGAAGCGCCAGACTAGCCACATTTATGTTGCGAACTGGTTCTTTGGTGCCTTCATTATCACCATCGCGGTGTTGCACATTGGTAACAGCGCGGCGCTGCCGGTATCGCTGACCAAGTCTTATTCTGCCTACCATGGCGCCATCGACGCGATGGTGCAGTGGTGGTATGGCCATAACGCAGTGGGCTTCTTCCTGACTGCTGCGTTCCTCGGCATGATGTATTACTTCATTCCGAAGGTTGCTGGTCGTCCCGTGTTCTCCTATCGCTTGTCGGTGGTGCACTTCTGGGCGCTGGTGTCCATTTACATGTGGGCAGGCCCGCATCACCTGATGTATACCGCGCTGCCGAACTGGGTCCAGTCCACCGGTATGGTGATGTCCTTGATCCTGTTGGCACCGTCTTGGGGCGGCATGATCAACGGCATCATGACCCTGTCGGGTGCATGGGAAAAACTGCGTACGGATCCGATCCTGAAGTTCTTGATTGTGTCCCTGTCCTTCTACGGTATGTCGACTTTCGAAGGTCCGATGATGTCCATCAAGACGGTGAATGCACTCTCTCATTACACCGATTGGACCATTGGCCACGTACATGCAGGTGCCTTGGGTTGGGTTGCGATGATCTCCATCGGTTCACTCTATGCGCTGATTCCATGGCTGTATGGCAAGAAGGAAATGCATAGCGTTCCTGCCATTGAGGCCCATTTCTGGATCATGACCATCGGTGTTGTGCTCTACATCGCTTCCATGTGGATTGCGGGTGTAATGCAGGGCCTGATGTGGCGTGCAACCAACGAAGACGGTACGTTGACTTATAGCTTCGTGGAATCTCTTGAAGCGATGTATCCGTTCTACTTCCTGCGCTTCCTTGGCGGCGCACTGGTGGTTGGTGGCCTGTTCATCATGGCCTGGAACGTCTACATGACGGTCAGAAATACCAAGCCGGTTGAAGCTGCAATCCCGCAGCCAGCCCATTGATCTGACTGCATAACAAGAGGAGCACGACCATGAGTCATGAGAAGGTCGAAACAAACGCCGGTCTATTGATTGTCCTGACCCTGATTGTGATCAGCATCGCGGGCTTGGTGCAGATTGTTCCGCTGTTCGCGATGAACAGCGTGATTGAGCCGGTGGAGGGCCTGAAGCCATACAACGCGCTACAGGTAGAAGGACGTGATATCTATGTGCGTGAAGGTTGCTACAACTGTCATTCACAGATGATTCGTCCGTTCCGCGCGGAAACCGAGCGTTATGGTCACTATTCATTGGCAGGTGAGTCAGTTTATGACCATCCGTTCCAGTGGGGCTCTAAGCGTACCGGTCCGGATCTGGCGCGTGTTGGTGAGCGCTATAGCGACTCCTGGCACATCGCGCACTTGATCAATCCGCGTGACGTGGTGCCTGAGTCGAACATGCCGGCTTACCCGTACCTCAACGAGCGTACGCTGGATGGAGACCTGACCCGTACCAAGATGGAAGCGCTGAACACGCTGTACCAGCTGACCTGCCCGAAGTGCGACACCTACAGCGAAGAAGAGCTGGCGGCTGCACAGGATGATGTGAAGGGTAAGACGGAGCTGGATGCGCTGGTTGCTTACCTGCAGGGTCTGGGTACCGCTGTCAAGATGACGCGTTAAGCGTGTAGATGATCGGATGAACTCTGAACTGGTCAATCTGAGCGGAACGGTTTCAACGCTGTTGATCGTGGTCTTCTTTGCGGGGATTGTGATCTGGGCAACGAGCAAGAAGCGCAAGAAAGACTTTGATGAGGCGTCCCGTCTACCGTTTGACGAAGACGAACTGGAACACAAAAAACAGTAGTTCGGCCTTGGCCGTTCGCGCAACGTAGTTGCGAATGAGGAGATAGCTGATGTTAGTCGATGAAACTCTCAGTAGCTTTTGGAGCACATGGGTCATTGTTCTGATCCTTGCCAATATTGGCTTCATCATGTGGCTGGTATGGTGGAGCAAGCGTATCCCGGCGGGTGACGCAAAGTCTGAAAGCGAGACTACAGGTCACGAGTGGGATGGCCTGCGTGAATTGAACAATCCATTGCCGCGTTGGTGGCTGTACATGTTCTATGTCACGTTTATTTTTGGGTTTGGGTACATGTACCTCTGGCCGATGCTGGGAAACTACCAAGGTGCGCTGACTGTCGAAGTGGATGGTGAGAAAGCGCCATGGACTGCACAGCGTCAGTGGAAAGCTGAAGTTGCAGAAGCCGACGCACAGTACAAAGTCGTATTTGATCGCTTGACCAAGAATGCGGATGGTTCTTGGAAGGACCTCAAGGTGGTCGCTGCGGATCCGGATGCGCACAAGGTGGGCCAGCGTTTGTTCACTAACTACTGCTCGGTGTGCCATGGCACCACCGCAATGGGCGCGACCCACTTCCCGAACCTGACCGACAACGATTGGTTGTATGGCGGTGAGCCAGAAACGATCAAGGAAACCATCATGTATGGCCGTGGTGGCATCATGCCGGGCTTTGAAGGCATCCTCTCGGATGACGACATCAGTGCGGTTGCTGATCACATTTTGAGCTTCTCCGGTCGCGGTGAAGGTAAGGTCGACAAGGCTGTGGGTATGGCGAAGGACATGGCGGCTGCCGCGATGTCGGTTGCAGGTGTCAGCAATGACGCCGGCGCAGAAGCCTTCCTGACCAACTGCTCGGGTTGTCACATGCCGGATGGTTCGGGTATGCAGATGTTGGGCGCGGCAAATCTGTCCGACAACACCTGGGTGCACGGCCGCTCTAAGACTGCCATCATGCACAACATCAAGAAGGGCTTTGATGGCAATTGGAACCGCATGCCAGCCTTCAACGAGTTCCTTGGCGAAGACAAGGTACACGTTTTGTCAGCCTATATTTGGAGCCTATCGAACAAGCCGTAAGGCCTAAGATGCGTTAGCATTTGAGGGGCGCTGGATTCCCATCCAGCGCCCTTTTTTGTCTCTATACATTACATAACCAGGATAGGAGGGAGGCAGTATGACCATGGAAACACCGCGCGAGGTACCCGCGATTCAGCATTGGGTCTCGGTCTTATGGCCATCATTCATCATGGCCGGGATTGCGACGATTTTGACTTTTGCCTATATCGACCCGAGTGATTTATTGCACTGTGGTCCAGACGAAGATTGCCGGATGCGTGCGTATAGCATCGGATTCTTTTTCTATTGGGCGCTGACCGGGTTCTCAAGCTTCTTCACCTGTTTCTTTTTGCGCCCGTGTGAGAATTTCAACAAGCAAAAGAAATAAAACCGAAACGGCATTTTGGTAAATCCCAACTGCCAAGTTGTATGAACAAGGACCGAGTGAAATGACATCTGACCCGAAGAAATCCCACTCAGCTATGGATGTTGAGCAGGAGCTGTATCAAAAGCGTCAAAAGATCTACGCGCGCGAGGTACACGGCCTGTTTGCGACCATGCGAGTACTTGCGATGGCGGGATTAATGGGCATTTACTACATCCTGCCTTGGATTCAGTGGAATGGCCGTCAGGCCGTCTTGCTCGACTTGCCAGCGCGTAAGTTCTATTTCTTCGGAACCACCATCTGGCCACAAGATTTCATTCTAGTGGCCTTGCTGCTGATGATTGCGGCGTGGTCTTTGTTCTTCTTCACGAATCTTGCTGGGCGTTTGTGGTGTGGTTATGCCTGCCCACAGACCGTATGGACGGAAGTGTTCATGTGGTTCGAGCGCAAGATTGAAGGCGATCGTCCTAAGCAAATGAAGCTCGACAAAATGGGCTGGGGCGTAGAAAAGATTTTGCGAAAGGGCGGCAAGCATCTTGCCTGGATCGCAGTTGCGTTCTGGACCGGTTTTACCTTTGTCGGTTGGTTCTCGCCGATTGCTGATCTAGCGGAACGCATGATCAGTATTCAGCTTGGCCCATGGGAAACCTTCTGGATCTTGTTCTATGGCTTCGCGACGTGGGGCAATGCCGGCTTCTTGCGCGAGCAGGTGTGCATTTATATGTGTCCTTATGCGCGCTTCCAGAGCGCGATGTTTGATACTGACACGCTCATCATTTCCTATGATGAGCAGCGTGGTGAGCCGCGTGGCACGCGTCGCAAGGATGAGGATTACAAGGCCGCGGGCAAGGGTGACTGCATTGACTGCACTATTTGCGTCCAAGTGTGTCCAGTAGGAATCGATATTCGCGACGGCTTGCAATATCAGTGTATTGCTTGTGCCGCGTGTATCGATGCGTGCGATGATGTTATGGAAAAAATGGGCTATCCAAAGGGCTTAGTCCGCTACACCACCGAGAATGCACTTGAGGGTAAACCATCACGGGTGCTGCGTCCGCGCTCGATTATGTATGGCGTGGTATTGGTTGCCTTTATCGTAGGTTTCTTGTTTGTTGCGCTGAACCGTGTGCCGTTGGAGTTGAATATTATTCGTGACCGTGTTGCGTTATTCACCGAGGCCGATAATGGCGACATCCTGAACACATACAATCTTAAGATCATGAACATGGCGGAGGAGGCCTATACCTATCGCCTCTCGCTGGCCTCAGAAGATATTGCGGAGTTCCACAGCGGTGGCTTGGAAGTGCGCCTAGCAACGGGCGAAGTTGCTGAAGTGCCTTTCCAGATTGCTGCGGCACCGGATCAAATCCGCAAGCGCAGTAATGAGGTGATGTTCATTCTGGAAGCCATCGAGAATCCGGAAGTTCGGATTGAACAATCCGGTCGTTTCTTAGGTCCCGTCTTCCGATAAACTTTTACCAGCGCGGTCGGGTCTGAGTACCCGATCGCGTTTGTCTATTCCGCCCCGACACAGGACAGCAATATGGCGCTCGCCCCGCAGCGAATCGATCGTAAACCTTGGTACCGCCAGTTTTGGCCATGGTTTCTGATCTTCTTGCCGACCACTTCGATTTTTGCAGGATTTGCGCTCCTTTATTTCGCACTCGATGGCCCGGATGGCATGGTGATCGATGATTACTACAAGGTGGGTCGCGCCTATAACCGCAACATTGAGCGTGATCAGCATGCCGAAGCGCAGGGTATTCGGGGGCAGCTCACGGTGCGCGCTGATGGGATTGCCGATCTCGTATTACTGAGTCATGCATCGTTGAATGAGATGGCGTTGAATTTGACCTTGATGCATCCAACCGAACGCGATCGTGATATGACCGTGCCACTGGTGCAGGGCATTCAAGGAACCTGGTCAGCGAATGTTGGGCAGATCCCGCGCGCGCAGTGGTATATCAGAGTGGAAGACCAAGCCGGTGTTTGGCGGATTGCCGGCCGTGCATGGTTGCCTTCGGATGAAATGCTGAGCTTGCTCCCCGCAAGCCAAAACTAAGCGCTTAGATTGAGGTGCTCAGGGTTGGTTTTTTGTTGCGCTTGGGGCCAGCGCCTGTAATGGTTCACGCACGCGATCGAATACGCGCGGACTGACATACTGAATCACTTCTTTGTGTTCAGGGCTGTAAGCGAGGTCAATCCCGCGTTCCGGATAAAGCCAGTGTTCAGTTTGAATACCGGCGATTTTTTCGGCGGGAAGACCAAACCGGGTCTCGATCTGATCAGCTTTGAGATTGTAACTGGGTAGAAAGACGAGGCTCTCAATGCGGTTGCTCAACACCTCAGCATAGTCCTGAGGTTGCAGAGTAATTTTGTGTCCGCCGTCGCCCATGGACTCTTTTCGACGCGTATTCCACAAGGCATTGGCCCACTCGGTCGGCGTACCCAGTGTGCTGGCGATGAGTTTTCCCGCAAACCCACTCAAGCGCGCATCGGGCCAGTAGACCTCAAGGCGCGGGGCTTCGCCTGTACGGGCGACGAGGGCAAGTTCAGGATTCCCCGAGATGCGTGGCAAGGCTTCGGCGATCGTGCTGTGCTCTAAGTGAAGCCCAAATACACGGCTGCTACCGTCGTCATAAACAGTTACCGCCCAAGGTGGATCAAAGTCCGCACCCGCATCGGGACGTGCGCCGAGATACCATGCTGCACTGGTCAGTGCGCTGAGGCCTGCGGCGACCCAGAGGATGGATCCGGCTTTCATTCGTTTTTCTCCAAGGGCGGCGTGTGGAGCCAAAAGGTTACAGGGCCGTCATTGATCAATTCCACCTGCATATCGGCGCCAAACTGGCCACTCGCAACAGGTGAATAGAGTACTCGTGCAGAGTCTAGCAGGGCCCGAAAGAGCGGTTCTGCTTGCTCGGGGGGCAGCGCGGGGGTGAAGCTGGGGCGCAAACCTTTGCGCGTATCTGCTGCGAGCGTGAATTGCGGAACCAGCAAGAGTCCACCCTCCATATCACGCAAGCTATGGTTCATTCGGCCCTGCGCATCTTCAAATACACGGTAATCCAGTAGACGCTGTAGAAACGGTTGTAGCAGTACGGATGTGTCGCCGCGTTCCATGCCTACAAACACAAGGAGTCCAGCGCCAATATCGCCGACCACGGTATTTTCAACCCGTACTGCGGCACGGCGCACGCGTTGTAACAGCGCAATCATGCAAGTCGATCGGCGAAATCTTCGGTGGCGTTCACCAGCGCACGCAGGGTGCCAGGTTCGGTTGCCGAATGTCCTGCATCATCAATAATCTTCAGCGTGGCTTGCGGCCAGACATGATGCAAGGCAACGGCTTGTTCGACTGGACACACCACATCATAGCGACCATGCACAATTATCCCGGGTATGTTTGCAAGGCGCGAGGCATCACGCAGTAATTGGTCGGGTTCAAGAAAGGCATCATGCACAAAGTAGTGATTCTCGATGCGAGCCAGTGCGAGCGCGACATACGGATCTGCAAAGTGATTAATGACCATCGGATTTTGGCGAAGGGTTGCCGTGCTTCCTTCCCAGACCGACCAGGCCTTTGCTGCTGCCATACGTTGAATTTCATCAGCGCAGGTTAATCGTTTATGAAAGGCCTGCATCAAGTTACCCCGCTCTTCCAGAGGAATGGGGGCAAGGTAGTGTTCCCAGAGCTCAGGGAAGAGGTGGTTTGCACCATCTTGATAAAACCAATGTAAGTCGCGCGGTCGACAAAGAAAAATGCCACGAAGAATCAGACCAAGGATGCGCTCAGGATGAGTTTCTGCGTAGGCGAGACTGAGTGTTGAGCCCCAAGAGCCGCCAAACAGCAGCCATTGCTCAACATGCAACAGCACACGAATTTGTTCAATGTCCGCAATCAGCTCTTGCGTGGAGTTGTGCTCGAGATGTGCATGCGGTGTCGAGCGACCACAGCCGCGTTGGTCAAACAAAATGATCCGATAGCGCTGTGGATCAAAGAAGCGCCGGTGATAGCGCTCACATCCAGCACCGGGGCCACCGTGCACAAATAAGACGGGAATACCATCTGGGTTGCCGCATTCTTCTATGTAAAGCACATGCGGCGCGGTCACCGCTAAGCTATGGCGTACGTATGGCTCTAGATCTGGAAAAAGCTCCTGCATGGCGCTTATGTAGATTTATTTGATTTGGTCTGCGTGATGTTGTCCATGAGGCGTAAGCCAGCAAACGCGTCTTTAGCGTAATGCACAGATTCGCCTTTTTCGTAGGCGTTGCGGCAATCTTCTTCAACAAACTTTCGGGTAAGCGCAGCGCCACCAAGAAGTACCGGGACATCAAAACCCGCGCGTTTCATTTCTTCGAGGTTCTCTTTCATGATCACCGTTGACTTCACTAGTAGGCCGGACATACCGATTGCATCGGCGGCATGCTGACGCGCAGCTTCCATGATGTTGCCAACCGGCTGCTTGATGCCAAGATTAATGACCTTGTAGCCGTTGTTGGTGAGAATGATATCGACAAGATTCTTGCCGATATCATGAACATCGCCTTTGACGGTGGCCAAAACTAAGATTCCCTTGGCGCTGCCATCCTTCTTTTCCATAAAGGGTTCGAGATAAGCCACTGCAGCTTTCATGGTCTCGGCAGATTGCAGCACAAAAGGTAACTGCATTTCGCCCGCACCAAATAGCTCGCCAACTACGCGCATGCCATCCAATAAAAGTTCATTGATGATTGCCAAAGGATCATATTTGTCCATGGCCTTTTTCAAATCATCATCGAGTCCCTGGCGATCACCATCAATAATGCGTTGTTTCAGCGTTTCTTCGATGCTGAGGTCCTTCTTTTTGACCGAGGTGTCGGCCGCTACATCTTTAAACAAGCCGACAAATGCCATTAACGGATCTTGCTCATCAACCCAACGATTGAAGATCAGATTCTCCGCAGCAATACGCTGGGCTTCATCAATTTTATGCAGCGGCACGATCTTGGAGATATGCAAAATTGCAGCAGTCATGCCACGTTGCTGGGCGTAGTGCATAAATACCGAATTCAGGACATGGCGCGCTGCAGGTTTCAAACCGAACGAGATGTTGGAGAGTCCGAGCACGATCCCACATTCTGGCATTTCTGTCGCAATGCGTTCAATTGCGTCCAGCGTTTCAATCCCGAGCGCGCGATCATCATCAACCCCGGTTGCGATGGTGAAGGTCAGGGGGTCAAACAATAAGTCGCTGGGTGGCAAGCCATGCTGATGGACAGCAAAGTCATACAAGCGTTTGGCAATGCGTAACTTGCCTTCTGCATCTTTGGCCATGCCGATTTCATCAATGGTAAGAGCGATCACCGCTGCGCCATATTTCCGGGCAAAGCCGAGTACTTGTGCGGGGCGCTCTTCGCCGTCCTCAAAGTTGATCGAATTGATGATCGCTTTGCCACCATACAACTTGAGTGATGAATCGAGTACAGGCGCTTCGGTGGAATCGATAACCAGCGGTACGGAAATAGCGCCACGGTAGCGCGAGATCACTTCCTCGGCATCACGTGCTTCATTGCGACCGACATAAGCTACGCACACGTCCAGCGCATGCGAGCCTTCACGAACTTGGTCGCGCCCAATGGAGGTTAGTGCGTCCCAGTTTTCATCCGCAAGGAGATCACGAAACTTCTTAGAGCCATTTGCATTCGAGCGTTCGCCGATTGCAAATACAGCCGCTTCTTGGCGCAAGGGCACAGAGGAATACAGTGAGCTCACGGCAGGAATCAGCTTCGTATCGCGTTGGATAGGCGCGGAGGTGCTGCGCGTATCAAGCATCTTGCGTACCGCTTTGATATGCGCTGGCGTGGTACCACAACAGCCACCAACAAGATTGACGCCATCTTCTTCGACAAAGCGGCGATGCCAATCTGCCAGTTCATCCGGAAGTAGTGGATATTCGGTTTTGCCATCGACCAACATTGGCAATCCAGCATTCGGCATGATCGAAATCATCCCGGGCCAATTCTCCGAGAGGGTGCGAACATGCTCGGCCATTTCAGCCGGGCCAGTTGCACAGTTCATGCCGATGAAGTCGACACCCATCGCAGCCAGCGTGGTGATTGCACATTGCATATCCGCCCCGACCAGCATGGTGCCGGTTGTTTCGATGGTGACTTGCGCCATAACTGGCAGTTTGATGCCTTTCTCAGTGCTAGCGACCCGAATACCGGAAAGCGCGGCTTTCATGGTTAGTAGGTCTTGATGGGTTTCCAGCAGGAATGCATCAATGCCGCCGTCGATGAGCCCGCGTGCTTGTTCAGCATAGGATGCTTCAAGGGTGTCGAAATCAATGTGGCCAAGACTGGCGAGTTTCGTACCCGGCCCCATGGAGCCTAAGACATAGCGTGGTTGATCTGGTGTGCTAAAGCGTGCGGCGACGCGCTGCGCTTGTTGTGCAGCGAGGACGTTCAGCTCATATGCCAGCTCTGGAATGCCAAACTCAGCTAAGACCACCGCGTTAGCGCCAAATGTGTTGGTTTCCACGCAATCAGCGCCCACCTCAAAGTAGGCCGTATGCATGCCTTCAACGAAGTCAGGACGAGTCTGGCACAAGATTTCAGAGCAGTTCTCGTGGCCCAGGAAATCTTGATCGAGGTCAAGATCAGCTTCTTGAATCAGGGTACCTGTTGCGCCGTCACAAAGCAGCACATGTTCACGCAGGCGGTCAAGAAAGGCAGGTTTACTCATACGTGTAATCTTCAAGTCTCTATTAGAAAACGGGGCTTAGCATTGTTCCCAGGGTAAGCCGCGAAAGCGCCAGCCGCCCACGGTACTCCGGTGGTGTGCCTCATCCAGCTCGCCCTCGAAGCCTTCATCTATATGGCTAACGGCAGTGAAGCCATGTGTGCGTAGCGCAGTGCTGGCTTCCAATGAGCGTTTGCCGGAGCGGCAGATCAAGATCACGGGGTCCGTTGGTGTACGTCCTCGCACAGCAAGCTCTTTGCGTACGGCGCCGACAAAGTCAGGATTGACCTCCCAGTTGGGTTCATCAATCCAGGGCACATGAACAGATCCTCGGGGATGGCCCACGAATAAAAACTCCATACTGGAGCGAATGTCGATGAGCGTCGCACGCGGATCTTGTTGCAAGAGGTCCCATGCCGCTTGGGGGCTGAGATGGGTTTGCATGTTAAGGGCGCTGGTGGAGGAGGAATTCACTGCGTAAGTATAGTGCAGCATGCGGTTTGCGGACGATTCGCGCAGGTTTTCAGGCGTGTTCCGGGTCTTGGGCTTGGCAGGAAGGGAGCAGCTGGGTACCTTTCGCGCATGTCTACATCGATCCAGCCCCACGTCTTCACTGAGCCCGAGCGGGTGCGTTCGGCAGAACCGTCGAAGTATGTCGTGGTCCCACCCAAAAACCTGTTACGTCGTGTGGGTCGTGCTATTGCCGATTTCGACATGATTCGAGATGGCGATCGGATTCTGCTCGGACTCTCTGGCGGCAAAGATTCGTTGAGTCTTTTGCATATCCTGCGGCACTTGCAGCGCTATGCCCCGGTTCGTTTTGAGCTTGCTGTGGCAACGGTCGACTCGCAAACTGGTGGCTACGACCCAGTTCCGCTTAAGCCTTATGTTGAAGGCCTCGGATTAACGCACCACCTGGAATCTCAGCCGGTGATGGAACAAGCCAAAGGCCATATGGATGGAGATTCATTCTGCTCTTTCTGCTCGCGCATGCGTCGTGGGATTTTGTATCGCCTGATGCGTGAGCATGGTTATAACGTCTTGGCATTAGGGCAGCATCTAGATGATCTGGCGGAAAGCTTCTTAATGTCCGCGTTTCATGAAGGGCGTTTGAACACCATGAAAGCGCACTATCGAAATGATGCGGGTGATGCGCGGGTGATTCGGCCGTTGTGCTATGTACGTGAGCGGCAAACCGCGGCATTTGCCATCGAGGCGGAGTTTCCGGTCATTCATGAAAATTGTCCGGCATGCTTTGGGCCGCCAACCCGCCGCCAACATATGAAAACACTGCTAGCGCAGGAGGAACGACTGAGTCCCAATCTTTTTGCAGCATTGAAATCGGCATTGCGTCCGCTGATGGAAAGTGAGGAAACGCCGCCGAAAGCAGGGACGCGCGCTTAAAACGTTGTGGTCTATTTGCGCCAGAATTCGGGTGTCAGCAGAACCAAGATGCTAAATACTTCCAAGCGGCCCAGCAACATGGCAAAGCTTAACAACCATTTTGCGGTGTCGTTGATATTGCCGTAGTGCGAACCTACTTCACCCAGTCCTGGGCCAAGATTATTGATGCACGCAGCCAGCGCAGAGAAGGCGGTTGTCTGATCCAATCCAGTCGCCATGAGAGCCAACATCAAGAAACTGAAGCTGGCGACATAGAGCGAGAAGAACCCCCATACCGCGGTGAACACCTTGTCGGACATTGGCCGCCCACCAACACGAATAGTGATGCGTGCGTTCGGATGCACGAGCTGACGAATCTCGCGCATCCCTTGTTTGATCAATAGCAAGAAACGAATTACTTTCATGCCGCCGCCGGTCGACATAGCACAAGCACCGACAAAGCTGGTGAAGATCAAGAGCACAGGCAAGAAGCTCGGCCACGTGAAATAGTCAGCAGTTGTAAAGCCGGTTGTTGTTGCAATCGAGACAGTTTGAAAAATGCCATGATGCAATGCGTCTACCGGGTCCGTGAATGTTCCGGAATGCATTAAGAACAAAACCGTGATTGTTGCAACGACTGCTAGCATGGAAATGTAAAAACGGAATTCGGCATCCTGCCAATACGGCCGTAAGGTCAACTTGCGCATGGCTAGAAAATGCAGCGAGAAGTTGACCCCTGCCAGTAGCATAAAAATTACTGCAATCGCTTCGATCAGAGGACTATCGAACCATCCCATACTTGTATCATGAGTAGAGAAGCCGCCGATGGCTACAGTTGAGAAGGCATGCGCGAGCGCATCAAACGGTGTCATACCGGCAAGCCAATAAGCGATCCCACAGGAAATGGTGAGGCCAAGATAGATGTACCAAAGGGCCTTTGCTGTTTCGGTAATGCGAGGTGTGAGCTTGCTGTCTTTGATGGGACCAGGTGTTTCGGCGCGATAAAGCTGCATGCCACCGACGCCCAGCATCGGCAGAATGGCAACCGCTAATACGATGATGCCCATGCCACCGAGCCACTGGAGTTGCTGGCGATAGAACAAAATAGAGTGTGGCAGATGATCAATGCCGGTCAGTACCGTGGCTCCGGTTGTGGTTAGGCCTGACATGGATTCGAAAATGGCATCGGTGATGCTCATGTGCGGTTCGGTGCCGAGTGCCAACGGTACGGCACCGGAAAGACCCAAGACGGTCCAGAGTAGGACGACTACAAGGAAGCCATCGCGTGTGCGCAGTTCAGCCCTAATGCCTCGTACAGGGACCCAGATCAGCATGCCGGCGAGCAGAATGAGCGCAAAGCCGAGCAAAAAAGCCTGTAGCCCACCATCCTGATAATGCAGCGCGACAAAAATCGGCGGCAGCATGGTCAGGCTGAACAACATCAGCAACAGACCCAGAATGCGTTGAATAACTTTTGGCTGCATGAATAGGCCTAGAACAGACTGCTGCGCGGTTGGAATAGTTTTTCAACGTCACGCATGCGATGTTTTTCGACCAAGAACAAGATCACATGATCCTCGGTTTCAATGACCGTATCGTGATGTGCAATTAAGACTTCATTGCCGCGTACGATTGCGCCGATCGTGCAGCCTGACGGTAACTTAATTTCATCGATCGCGCGGCCGACAACACGGGACGTATTGGCATCACCGTGTGCGACTGCCTCTAGCGCTTCCGCNGCACCTTTGCGTAGTGAATGCGCAACGACTACATCGCCACGACGCACATGCGCGAGCAGGACGCTGATGGTGGCCTGTTGCGGTGATATCGCAATGTCGATGCTTTCATTATTTTCGATTAGACGTGCATACGCAGGCCGATTGATCAGCGCCATAACTTTGCGTGCGCCGAGTCGTTTTGCCAGCATAGAAGACAGAATATTAGCTTCGTCGCTGCTGGTGACCGCAACAAAGATATCCGTTTCTTCAATCCCTTCTTCAAGTAGTAGATCTTCACTGGCGGCGTCACCTTGCAACACGATGGTCTTGGAGAGTTTTTCCGAGAGCATGCGCGTGGTTTCGCTGTTGTGATCAATCAGCTTGACCTGATAGCGCCCCTCTAGAGCACCGGCAAGACGTTCGCCAATGTTGCCGCCGCCAACAATCATAACGCGGCGATAGGGACGCTCACGCCGGCGCAACTCATTCATCACTTCGCTAATATTTTCGCGTGCAGCAATGATGTGGACTTCATCATCCACTTCAATGACGGTATCGCCTTTGGGCAGGATGGGGCGCCCACGGCGGAAGATTGCCGCAATTCGCGTGTCCACGTCGGGCATATGTTCGCGCAGCTCGCGAACTTCTTGTCCGACCAGTGCGCCGCCATAGTAAGCCTTGACTGCAACGAGACGCACTCGTCCTTGTGCGAACTCAAGCACCTGTAGTGCGCCTGGCGTTTCAATTAAGCGTCGGATGTAGTCTGTGACAACTTGCTCAGGGCTGATCACCATATCCACCGGGATCGCTTCCGGTCGGAATAGTTGCTGAGTGGCGTCCACATATTCACGCGCCCGAACGCGCGCAATTTTGGTGGGCACATGAAATAGGGTGTGACCAATTTGGCAGGCGAGCATATTGACCTCGTCGCTATTGGTAACGGCCAGCAACATATCTGCTTGCTCAATCCCGGCTTGGGTAAGCACTTCAGGATGCGATGCCAGGCCTTGTACGGTGCGAATATCGAGTCGATCTTGCAAAGCCATCAGTGAATCACGATCGGTATCAACCACCGTGATGTCATTGTCTTCGCTGGCAAGATTTTCTGCGACGGAACTGCCGACTTGGCCGGCGCCAAGAATTACGATGCGCATGTCATAAGTCCTGCTAGTGCTCTAGAGGAAAAGCTAATTGGATTCGCTCGATTCGGGGTGGCGTGGGTCAATCCCAAGCCCTTTTAGTTTGCGATAGAGGTTGGTCCGTTCGACCCCAGCCCGATCTGCGGTTTGAGTTACGTTGCCATGAGTGTCGCGTAAATGAAAAAGAAAGTAACGGCGTTCAAATTCATCACGCGCTTCGCGTAAAGGCAAATCAAAGCGCAAACCTTCGGTCTCTTCGCTACTCGCCTGGCTGGCCGCAGCCTTGCGCAGCATGGAGGCGGGCAACTCGCTGGCCTCAATCGTGTTGCCCGAGCCTAAGATCAGTAAACGCTGCACCAAATTCTTTAGCTCAAGCACATTGCCCGGCCATGGGTATTGCCGCAGCTGATTGAGCAGCGCCATGCTCGGCTCGCGATAGGAAAGATTTTCATGGAGTGAGAAATGGTTGATGTAGTATTGCACGAGCTCAGGAATATCCTGGGCGTGCTCACGCAGCGGCGGGATTTGTAGTGGCAATACGTTGAGGTGATAGAGCAAATCTTCGCGGAAGCGCCCCTGCGCAACCTCCTGCTCCAAGTCGCACTGACTCGAGACGATTAAACGGAAGTTGGGGGCAACCGGCTCGTGGCCGCCGGCACGCAAGAAATTTTTGTTTTCAAGCGCGCTGAGAAGTCGTCCTTGCGCATCCAAATCGAGGTCGCCGATTTCTTCCAAGAACAGGGTGCCACCATCGGCACGCTCGAGCAGGCCGTAGTAGATCTGCCCAGCAGACTCGCTACCAAAAAGTTCTTGTGCTGCATTCTCGCGCGTGATCGATGCAACGGCGCGATCAATGAATGGGCCTTGAGCAACGGCGGAGTGGGCATGGATGTAGCGGGCATAGACCTTCTTTCCAGAGCCGGCTTCGCCCATCAACATGACCGGTACACGATGCTGGGCAATCCGTTCGGCTTGGGTGCGAAGATCTTGCACCATTGGGCTGCGACCGCTCGGTTCGTGCACCGGTTCGCTGCGTTTGCGCAGGCCAAGGTTTTCCTGACGCAGTCGTGCATGCTCAAGCGCGTTTTGAACGGTGAGCAAAAGCTTGGCCAGCGACAGCGGTTTCTCGAGAAAGTCATAAGCGCCATGCCGGGTGGCATCGACCGCATGTTCAACCGTGCCATGTCCAGACATCATGATGACGGGGAGGTCGAGCTTCTCTTCTTGCCAGCTCTTGAGTAGCGTCAGGCCATCCACGTCGGGCATCCAGATGTCCAGTAGAACGAGATCTGGTTTGCGCTGGAGCAGGGCTTCGCGGGCCGTCTGACCGTTCTCCGCTGTCGCCACAGAGTAGCCCTCATCCTCAAGAATCTCGCGGACGCTGGTGCGAATCTCAGGTTCGTCATCGACGACCAGAATGTGCGCCTTCATGCAGTGATCTCAGTGAGGGAGGGGCGGAGTGGCAGCAGCAGAGTGAAGCAGGCGCCACCTTCCTTGCGATTTTCGGCGGCGAGTGAGCCGCCATGCTCTTCGACAATACGTTTCACAATCGCCAATCCTAGTCCGGTTCCCTTGGGTTTGGTAGTTGCATAGGGCTCAAACAGGTGGTCGATGACGCTGTCAGGGATGCCTGGGCCGTTGTCGCAGAAGCGTAGGCGAACTTGGGCAGGTTCAATCTCATCGGCACGCTGAGCCTGGATTTGTACCTTGACCGCATCCTCAGTGCTCGCCTCAAGTGCATTCTTCACCAGATTGAGTACCACTTGGCGCAGGCGATCCCGGTCAGCATGCAGGGTGGGAAGCTCGGGTGGAACCTCGAGCTCGATCTGAACGTGCGCATCATCGGCATACAACTGAAGGGCCTGCGGTAGGAAGGTTTGTAGGGCCAGTTCGGCGAGCTCGAGCTTCGGTGGGCGTGCATAGTCCGAGAACGCCTTCACCATACGCTTCATCGCCTCGACCTGATCGATGATGGTGTGAGTCATGCGCTGTAAGAATGCTGCATTGCTGTCATCCAGCGCAGCAGAGAGCTTGTGTTGTAAGCGCTCGGCCGAGAGTTGGATGGGCGTCAGTGGATTTTTGATTTCATGGGCCAAACGTTTTGCGACTTCACTCCATGCCGCACCGCGTTGCGCTTCAACCAGAGCGGTGATGTCTTCAAACACAACCACGTAGCCAGAGGTTTCTGCGCGACCGGGTAACCACGTGCCACGCATCAGCAAAATGCGTCGCCCTTGCGGGGTTTGAATGTGAAGTTCTTCATCCCACTCTAGCGCCCAGCTAGCAAGATGTGGTTTTAGCAGCGCCACCACCTGTCGAAGATGGGGGTGATGTTGCATCAGCATGTCGAGATTCGGTTCGTCTTGACCTTGCAGGCTAATCCCTAAAATTTGACAGGCCGCACGATTGAAGCGGCGAATGTTATGTTTGGTGTCTAGCACCAATACGCCAGAAGAAAGGTGGGATAGAACCGCTTCTAAATATGCGCGCTGATTCTCGGTTTGTTTACGGCTGCGTTCGAGATCGCTACGGGCAAGACTGAGGCGGCGCGTCATTACGTTGAAGGAATTCACCAGAAAACCGAGGTCATCTTGGCTCGGTTGTGCGAGCTCCATATCGTATTGACCATCCGCAACCTTGCGCGTGCCTTCAGCCAGATCGCGAATCGGGGCGGTAAGGCGCTTCGCTGTGAACAATGCGCCCCAGCCGGCAAGCAACAAGCTGATGAATAGCATCAACGAAAGACTAATGGTGTACGAAAGCTGAAGGTGGTCTTCGAGGTAGGTGATTTGTTGCTGGCCTACGGTAATCATTCGCACGGCATTCATTTGCTCTTCGATTTCGCGCGGCATCGGGTAGTCGGCTATGAGGAAGAGCAAGCGCTGTGGGTTTTCCAGGGGAGGCTCTACCCGTACTGCAACTTGAATGATTTGTCCGAGTTGTGGGTCGGCGACGATTTGTGTGGCGAAGTTGTAATCACGCGCAGTCGCAACAAGATTGCGCAAGTCGCTGGTTTCTTCTGACAGCGGGCTATCACTAAAGCGATCAATGTCGCTGCTGGTGTTGGTTTTGGGGATGCTCAGTTGCAGGATTGTGCTGGACAAGCTACTGGCGACTAGCCCGAGCTGGTTGTCGACGATTTGCATCTCATAACTCTGGGTATCGGTGCGTGCTAGTACAGCATCCAGTTCTACCCCGATCACATCATTGCTCAAGCTCTGTAGTTGGTAAGCCACAAACTGCGTTGTGCCAATGTGACGTTTCTTGCGCTCATCGATTGCGCTCTGTCCGAGTGCTTTTGCGCTTTCTAATGCTTGCGTGACATCGCGATCAAACCAGCTATCGATGCCTGAGTTGAGCATGCGGATCGAGAAGAAATACACCAAGGACACCGGGATCAATGCGATGATCAAAAACATGCCAAGCAGGCGCATATGTAGGCGGATGCCTGGAAGGCCGAGACGCCACGCTTTGACCAGCCGCAGCAGTTGCCGCGCAAGATAGCCCAATACCAAAACCAGACCAGCAACGTTGAGCGAGGTAATAGCCGTGTAGAAACGGTTGTAGTCCGTCGAACTGCTCATCGCAATGAACAGCAACACAGCAGCAAGAAAGAGCGCAGCAACGCCTAATAGAGGAACGGTGTTTTGCGCTGCCCAACGTAAGCCTGCCCAGAACAATCCGCCACTTTGACGCAGCATGCGAAAGAGTGTGGTCATGGCGCCAACTCCGGTAACGTGACGCTGTGCCACCCACTGTCTTCATGCCAAGCAGAATCAAGCCATGCGGTCAGTCGCATCGGTCCCGGTAAGCTGCTGCGATCTAGGCTCAGGCGCGCTCGGATGGCACGATTCGGTTCGAGTAGTGCGCTGCGCGGAAAGGGCTGGATCAATTGACGTCGGCCGAGATCTTGTTGTGCTTGGCCGAGATCAGGTGCGAGCCGCAAAGAAAGTGTGCGAACTTGATAGTTTTGTAACAGCGGGTCATAGGAAAGGGTGACCAATTGCTCCACATTCGAGACCGTGTGTTTCCACCAGCCGCGCAGGCGTGGTTCATACAGCTCAAGCTCATAGAGGAATACCAAAGGGATGCCATTCTGGAGTGCTTCACGCACCGCAGGCTCGAGCGTGACTTGGTAGTTGCTACTTATGCTCACCGTGTTCGTGCCAGCATGGAGTTGGGTATCGCGATGCTCAATTTGTGCGTGTACCTGGGGCGCCAGCATTAGCAATAGTGCAACAAGCGCAGTGCGCATGGCTTAAGCCTTTTTGCGCAGACGCGCGTAATAAAAGCCATCCATCTCGTGCTCGCCGGGAAAGAGTTGGCGTCCATGGGCTTGTGCGGCTCCCCAGTTCGCTTCGATGGGTACTTCTTCAGCATCGGTATGTTGCGTTAGAAATGTCGCCACAAGATCCGAGTTCTCAGCAGGCAAAACCGAGCATGTGGCGTAGAGCAGAATGCCATTGGGTTTTAGCATCGACCATAGATTTTCGAGGATGGCATGCTGGGTTTTTGCCAATTTTGGGATATCCGTCGGGCGACGTAGCCAAGCAATGTCCGGATTGCGTCGAATCACACCCGTCGCGCTACAGGGCGCGTCGAGCAATATGCGGTCGAACGCTTTGCCATCCCACCAATCCTGCTGTCCGGCATCACCATGCCGGACGGTCGCTTGTGCGCCGATACGCTGCAGGGTTTGTTGTAAGCGCGGCAATCGCGTAGGGTCGCTTTCCAGCGCAACAACATCTAAAGACTGATTGGACTGCAGAATATGAGCGGTCTTTCCGCCAGGCGCAGCGCAGGCATCAAGCACGTGCTGCTGATCAGCCAGTTGGAGTAGTTCAGCAGCAAGTTGTGGTGCGGCATCTTGAACCGATACCCGTCCTTCAGCAAAACCGGGCAGGGTATCAACGGCCTGTGCGTGTTCGAGAATGATGGCCTGTGAAGAAATCGCATGCGCATGTCCAGTAATGCCCAGTGACGCTAGCTCATCTAGATAAGCCACGCGATCACCAAATACGCGTAGGGTCATCGGCGCCTGCTGGCTGCTGGCTTCTGCGATGGCTTGCCAGTGGTCAGGCCACGCACTGTGAATCTGTTGGCACAACCAAGTGGGCAGGTTGCGGCAGCCTTCTTCAGATACGCCACGATCGAGCGCTTCATGTTCGCGTTGATAGCGGCGTAGCGTTGCATTGAGCATGCCGCGTGCCCAGTCTTTATCGAGCACTGCCGCGGCATCTACGGTCGCATGGAGTGCGGCGTGCGCCGGAATGCGCGTGCTGCGGAGTTGGTATAAGCCAACCCAAAGCAAAGCCTCCAAATCGGCATCGCGTTCTTTCAGTGGTTTGTTCAGGAGTTGTTTGCTGAGCCCATGTAGGGAATACGCCTCACGCAACACGCCATAGACCAGCTCTTGTAGTAATGCGCCATCGCGCGGATCGAGTGTTGCGCGCGCCTCAGGCAGTGCGTCGGCCAGTGATGCGCCTTCTTCGCGCACGCGCTGAATGACTTGCGCTGCTTGCGCGCGCAGTGCGGCGCCCGCATCTATGTTGCGCGGCTTGGGCGTAGATTTACGAAAGCGACGCTGTGGCTGATTCAAAGTGGAATCCATCGAGCAGTTGTGGGCGCGCGTTTAAGAAATCGGCAACCGGCATGGCTTTTTTGCCGGGTGGTTGCAGCTGCAGGACGCGCAGCACGCCATCGCCCGTCGCGACATCAATGCCTTCGCGACCGACCCGTACGGTCTGTCCGGGCACTGCATGACTAACTTCGCTCATGCATTTTGCTTGCCAAATGCGGAAGTCTTGTCCGTCCAGGCGGGCATACGCCATCGGCCACGGATTGAATGCGCGAATGCGTCGATCGAGTTCGGCCGCAGGCTTTGACCAATCCAAGAGCGCTTCATCCTTGTGTAGCTTTTCTGCATAGGTAGTGTGTGCATTGTCCTGCGCGATCGCCTGTGCGCGTTGTGTTTCGAGATCGGCCAGCGATTCCAGAATGGCCTGCGCACCGAGTTCTGCCAAGCGGTCATGCAGAGTCTGGCTGGTGTCTTCTGTGCTGATTGTTGTGCGCAACACATGCAACATCGGTCCGGTGTCGAGGCCTGCTTCCATTTGCATGATTGTCACGCCGGTTTCGGCATCGCCCGCATCAATTGCGCGTTGAATGGGTGCTGCGCCACGCCAACGTGGCAACAATGAAGCATGAATATTAAGACAGCCATAACGTGGTTGATCGAGCACCGCTTGCGGCAAGATCAGACCATAGGCCACAACCACCATGACATCGGCTTGATAGCGTGCGAGCTGGGCTTGCGCATCTGTATCGCGTAGGCTGAGTGGTTGTTCAACTGGAATGTTCTGTTCAAGGGCCAGTTGTTTGACCGGGCTAGCGCGCAACTGCCGGCCACGACCTGCTGGGCGATCTGGCTGGGTGTAGGCCGCGACGACTTCATGCGGCGATTCAATCAGCGCCTGCAACGCAGTTGCGGCAAATTCGGGGGTTCCGGCAAACACCACCCGCAATGGCGTCTGCACTGCGGGCGTTGGATTCGTCACAAGGTTTCTCGCGCGTGTTTCTCGAGCTTCTTAATGATGCGGGTTTGTTTGAGCTTGGACAGGTAGTCAACAAACAACTTGCCATCGAGATGGTCAATTTCGTGCTGGATGCAAATGGCGAGTAGGCCGTTGGCATCGAACTCGATCGTTTCGCCTTGTTCATTGAGGGCGCGCACACGGATGTGTTCGGCGCGCTGCACCTTGTCATAAATGCCCGGCACCGACAGGCAGCCTTCTTCCATCTCTTCCTCGCCTTCTTTGGCGATGACTTCCGGATTAATCAGTGCGAGGGGGGCCTCATGATTTTCAGAAATATCGACCACGATGACGCGCCGCAGATCATTCACCTGAGTCGCGGCGAGGCCGATGCCCGGCGCGGCATACATGGTTTCAAACATATTGGCGATGAAACTGCGCAGGGCGTCGTCCACCGTTGCTACCGGCAATGCGCGGCGGCGGAGGCGGGGGTCGGGGTGATGCAAAATCGGCAACAGAGCCATAAGCGTTTGATCGTTTTCGGTTTTCTTAAAAAGCCATCGCGGCGGCGATCCTGGGGTCTATTATAGGCGTCATGGTCAGTGATGTTCGCGTTCAAGATGATCCGCAACGGCTGCGCGCCTGGTTGTTGTTGGTGCGCGCACCGGGGGTCGGACCTGCGCGTATTCGCGACATCCTCACCCATTTCCCCGATCTTCAAGACTTTCTAAGTGCCGGGCCCAAGGCGCAGAAGGCCTCTGGGCTGCTNAAGCAAGACGCCTTGGATTTCCTCTCGCACAGTGAAGACGCAATTTTGGCCGATGATTTTGCCTGGTTGGAGCGCGAGGGCGCGCGCCTGTTTACGTTGGCTGATTCCGATTACCCCACATTGTTACGGCAGATCGCCGATCCGCCAGCAGTGCTGTACGTGCTGGGAGACGCTGCGGCCTTAGCGGTGCCGCAGGTGGCGATCGTCGGTAGCCGCAATCCTTCTCGTCCCGGCCGTGAGCTCGCCGAGCAGTTCGCTGCGGGGCTGAGTCAGGTTGGCTTCGCGATTACCAGCGGTCTGGCGGCGGGTATCGACGCAGCTGCTCATGAAGGGGCGCTCAATGCGGGCGGACGGACCTTGGCGGTGTTGGGCACCGGGGTGGATCGTGTCTATCCGGCCAATCATCGTGACCTGGCACGGCGTATCGTGGCCGAGGGTGGTGTCTTGGTTTCCGAATTTCCGCTTGGCACTGGGCCCCACGCCAGTCATTTCCCGCGCCGCAACCGAATCTTGAGCGGCCTTGCCTTAGGTACGCTGGTGGTGGAGGCGGCGTTGCGCAGCGGCTCATTAATCACGGCGCGGCAGGCGTTAGAACAAGGCCGTGAGGTGTTTGCGATCCCTGGCTCAATTCACAACCCGCTGGCGCGCGGCTGCCATCGCCTGATTCGCGACGGCGCGAAACTGGTCGAGAGCGTTGATGACGTGCTGGAAGATTTGGAGGGTTTGGTGGGTTACCTGCGCGCGCAGTTTGAAAGCGCGGAGTTGGAGGACAGTTCTGGCGCGACCGCGTCTTGGTCGGCCGATTCGGAGGAGGCAGCTTTGCTCAGTGCCATGGGGGGTGACCCCGCCAGCATCGACCAATTGGTCGAACGCAGTGGTTTGACGGCCGACCGGGTTTCCTCCATGCTCCTTGCTCTAGAACTGCAAGGACGCGTTCAGATGCTCCCCGGTGGGCGGGCGCAGGTCAGCCATCCCTGACCACTCAATTCAAGGACTCATGCATGCTTGATGTGCTGGTCTACCTCTTCGAGAACTACATTCACGAAGAGGTCGACGAAAACACCGACGAAGAGGCGTTGCGCATAACGCTGCGCGAGGCTGGCTTTCCGGATGCCAAGGTCGATAAGGCCTTTGATTGGCTCGAAACCCTCTCTGCGATGCATGAAAACTGGGAAAATCTCGAGCCACCCGCTTCCTTTCGTCTGTACATTCCTGCGGAACTCGAACGCCTGGATGCCGCTGCGCGCGGACTCTTGTTGTTCCTTGAGCAGAGTGGAGTCCTAGATCCGGTTTCCCGCGAGCTTGTTATTGATCGCCTGATGGCGCTCGATGTCGACAAGATTGACGTAGATCACATCAAATGGGTGGTTCTTCTCGTCCTCTCGGGGCGTCCTGGGCATGAGGATGCGTTCGATTGGATGGAGGTTTTCGTCTACGACGGCAGCCCCGGTCGGTTGCATTGAGCCCCGTTTTTCTTCCCTGCTGCGTGCGGCGCGCTTGCGTTGGCGCCGCTTTTCCTGACAATCGCGCGCCGTGAGCAAGAATCTCGTCATCGTCGAATCCCCGGCCAAAGCACGCACCATCGAAAAGTTTCTTGGTGAGGACTTCAGCGTCGTTTCCAGTATGGGCCACATCCGCGACCTGACCAAGGGTGGCGTGACCCTGCGTTGCAAGGACCGCAAGGTAGACACCGAATATGCGGTTGATGACGACAAGAAGAAGGTCATTGCCGACCTGAAGAAGCGGGCCAAGGCGGCGGAAGTCGTCTGGCTGGCGACGGATGAGGACCGCGAAGGGGAGGCGATTGCCTGGCATCTCGAGGAGGTGCTCGGCTTGCAGGACAAAATCACCAAGCGTATCGCCTTTCATGAAATTACCAAGCCGGCGATTCTCAAGGCGATCGCCAATCCGCGCGAGATTGATCGTGATTTGGTGAATGGTCAGCAGGCACGCCGTGTGCTCGATCGTTTGGTGGGTTTCGAGCTGTCGCCGGTGTTGTGGAAGAAGATTCAGACCGGGCTTTCCGCGGGGCGTGTGCAATCGGTGGCGGTGCGTTTGGTGGTCGAGCGTGAGCGCGAGATCAATGCCTTCACGCCTGTTTCAAGTTTCAAGGTTATTGCTACCGTTGAAACCGAGGCTATGGACCAGTTTGCCGCGCGACTTCCGAAAGACCTGACATCACTTGAGAATGCCGAAGACTTATTAAAGCGTCTGCAGGGGAAGTCGGTGCGTGTTGGTGCGGTCGAACGCAAGCCGGCGCGCCGCGCGCCGCCGCCGCCGTTCACCACATCAACTCTGCAGCAGGCCGCGTCTTCGCGTTTAGGCTTCACCTTGCGTCAGACCATGTCGCTGGCGCAGCGCTTATATGAGTCGGGCAAGATCACCTACATGCGTACCGACTCAGTCAATATGTCTGAACAGGCCTTGGCGCAAGCGGGTGAGTACGTTAGCAAGACCTTTGGTAAGGATTATGCTGAGCGCCGCCAGTACAAGACTAAATCCTCTTCGGCGCAGGAAGCGCATGAGGCGATTCGCCCAACCGATTTCACAATTGACGAAGTTTCCGGCGAGCGCAACGAACAGCGTTTGTATCGTTTGATTTGGGAGCGTGCGCTTGGCTCGCAGATGAGTGATGCGCGTTTCGAACGCACCACTGCAACGCTGCACCCTGAAGGGGTGGAAGAGCATTTTGTCGCCAAGGGCGAAGTGCTGACCTTTGATGGCTTCTTGCGAGTGCAATTGGGTGCGGGCAAATCGAGCAAGCAAGAATCCGATGCTGGTGACGATGAGGCCGATGACAATGATGACAAACGCCTGCCGCCATTGGAGCCGGATCAAATCTTGGATTTGATCAGCGTTGTTGCCGAAGAACAATTTAGCCGTGCGCCGGCGCGTTTCACCGAGGCCAGTCTGGTGCGTAAGCTCGAAGAAATGGGCATTGGTCGCCCATCCACTTATGCGCCGACCATCACTACGATTCAAAACCGCGGTTATGTGACTAAAGAAGAGCGCGAAGGTACCGAGCGTACGGTGCGCCGTATTCGTATGGACCGTAAACCGGTTGAGCGCGATGACCGTACCGAAATTACCGGGCGCGATCGTGGCAAGCTTTTCCCGAGTGATATTGCCGGAATCGTGACTGACTTTTTGGTTAAGCAGTTCGAAGAGGTCATTGACTATCAGTTCACCGCGAAGGTGGAAGAACAGTTTGATGAGATCTCAGAAGGTCGGCGTGATTGGCAAGAAATGATTTGCGCCTTCTATCAGCCGTTCCATCAAGACGTTGAAGCCGCAGAACTCGTTTCTCGCGAGGAAGCGGCGCAGGTGCGTCAGTTAGGAAACGATCCTGAAACAGGTCGGCCTGTGAGTGTGCGCGTGGGTCGTTATGGCGTGTTTGCACAGATTGGTACGCGTGATGATGAAGAGAAGCCGCAGTTTGCTGGATTGCGTGCCGATCAGCGCATGGACGCGGTAACCCTTGAAGACGTGTTGCCGCTCTTCAAGTTGCCACGTCACATTGGCCAAACTGAAAACGGTGAAGATGTCAGCGTCAACACAGGTCGCTTTGGCCCCTATGCGAGCCTGATGCATCATGAGATCGCTGAGCGAGTAGAAGCCTGGGGCGAGAAGGGGATTGGCCTGTTGCCACGACATGTCTCGATTGATCCGCATGACCCGCACAGTATCGACATTGAGGCGGCGATGCCATTAATTGAGGCTAAGCGCGCAGAAGACAATGAAAAAGAATTGCGCTTGTTTGAAGGTGAGCGCATTCAGGTTTTGGATGGTCGTTGGGGGCCGTACATTACCGATGGCTTCAAGAATGCCAAGGTCGACAAAGAAGCCGACCCAACCCAGCTGACCCTGGAACAGTGCCAAGAAGCGCTTGGTAAAGTCGATAAAGTGCGCAAGCGTCTGTCCAGCCAGTTTCATGGTGGTGGTTATCTGCTGCATTACGAGCCCGAAGGCGGCCTGCCGCATGCAACGCTAAAGACCAGCGACGCAAAGGCGAAGAAGGCCATTGAGTTTGCCAAGCAGTTGGCCGATGAAGGTCTTCGGATTCGCGTCATCTCCGCTTCAGGCGCAGCGCAATTGCGGTTGCAAGAAAAACGCGCTGCGGCGGCGGCCAAGAAGAAAAAATAATCCCATGTCGCGACGCCGCGACAGCGCTTTACATCAGGAGTGGGCTCAGATCGCCGGCCGCATCTTGGCGGAAGGTTGGGCGGAAGGGTATGCCGATGCGCGTGAACGAGCCGCCGATGAGTTAGGTCTTTCTGCGCAAACGCGTGATGCACCCAACAATCGTGAGATTGATGCGGCCATGCGCGCCTATCAAGCTTTATTTCTTGCTGAAGAAACCGCTGCACGTGTGCGAGCACAGCGCGAAGTCGCGATGCGTTTGATGCTGGAGCTGGAATCGTTTGAGCCGCGTTTAGTGGGTCCAGCTCTTGCAGGTACAGCAACGCAGCAGACACCCATCAACCTGCACGTCTTCTCCGATGACCCCACCGCGCTGGAACGGTTTTTTCATGAAAAGCGGGTTCGTTTTGATGCGGATGCGCGCATATATCGTTTTGGTGGTGGGCGCGAAGAGCCGAGGCCGCTGTATCGCGTGAACTATCAAGATGAAGCGGTCGAAGTGGCCTTGTTTCCCGAAGTGGGTTTGCGTCAGTCGCCGTTATCCGCGCTCGATCAGCACGCAATGGAGCGTGCGACCCGTGCGCAAGTGGAAGCTTTATTGGTGAATACATGAAGATTCCAGCACATTTCTGTGACGTGCAGGCAGAGCCACAGCTACGCGAAGCGATCGTGGGCTGGCTTAAACAAATACCGCTAGATCAATTGCCTAGACTCACCTTCGGACAAATTGAGCCGGACTCACTCGAGATTTCGATCCTGTCGATCAAGCGCGGCGATCAGGAGACAGAGGTTGTCCTACAGATTTGGTTCAAAGAAACCATGACAGGATCGAGTTGTGGTTTCGAAGCGTCGCCCGAGGNGGGCTACGCTGAGGTTGTCTTGGCCATGGATTGCGCATCAGTAACTGCGCAGTTCCGCTAGGGCGATGCAAGGACGCCGCTGTCTTTGGCAGCTTGTGCTACAGCGCCGGAAACGCGTTCACGTAGGCGGCTATCGAGAGGCTTCGGCAAGATGTAGTCACGACCAAAAGCCAGAGTATCCAGCTTGTAGGCCTTGAGCACATCAGCGGGCACCGGTTCGCGGGTAAGGTCGCGCAGCGCACGGACCGCAGCCATCTTCATTTCCAGGTTGATCGTGCGTGCACCAACATCCAGCGCGCCACGGAAGATGTAGGGAAAGCCGAGTACGTTATTGACCTGATTCGGATAGTCGCTGCGTCCGGTGGCCATGATTAAATCATCGCGTGTGGCATGTGCCAGCTCCGGTGCGATTTCTGGGTCCGGGTTGGAGAGTGCAAAGACGGTCGGATTGGCTGCCATGCTTGTGAGCATCTCAGCACTCAGCAGATCCGCACCCGACAAACCAATGAACACATCGGCGCCGTTNATGGCGTCAGCTAGTGTGCGCTGGTCGGTTACGCGTGCGAAGGATTGCTTCCATTCGTTGAGGTCGTCGCGTTCGCTGTGAATGACGCCTTTGCGATCCACCATGGTGAGGTGTTCTTTTTTTGCACCGAGACCGACGAGCAGGTTCATTGAGGCAATCCCAGCGGCACCGGCTCCGAGACAAACGATCTTGGCGTCTTCAATCTTTTTATTGCTGAGTTCCAGAGCATTGAGCAGGCCTGCCGCGATGATGATGGCGGTGCCGTGTTGATCATCATGGAACACCGGAATATTGAGGCGCTCAATGAGGGCTTGTTCGACTTCGAAGCAACGCGGGGCCGCGATGTCTTCAAGGTTGATCCCGCCAAAGGTGGGCGCAATGCGTGCGACGGTTTCAATCAGTTCCTCNCTGCTGTTCACGTCCACTTCAATGTCGAACACATCGATGTCCGCAAATTTTTTGAACAGGACGCCTTTACCTTCCATCACCGGTTTNGCGGCGAGCGGGCCAACATTGCCGAGACCCAGTACCGCTGTGCCATCACTGATCACAGCAACCAAGTTGCGGCGACCGGTGTAGAGGTCGACATCGGCAGGGTTTTCCGTAATCGCACGCACGGGTGCGGCAACGCCTGGTGAATAAGCCAGCGTAAGATCGCGCTGGGTATCGCAAGGCTTGGTGATGAAGGTGGCAAGCTTTCCGGCGGGCGNGGAAGCGTGATACGCCAACGCATCTTCGCGTAGCGCCTTGGCTTTGTCTTCGGGGCTGCTCACAAATCAGACTTCGAGGAAATCAAGGATGCCTTCGGCAGCCTTACGACCATCCCACACCGCACTGACCACGAGGTTGGAGCCGCGCACGATGTCACCACCGGCGAACACCTTCGGGTTGCTAGTCTGCTTGGTGTAGTCCTGTTCTTCTGCGGCCAATACACGATCACGATCATCGGTTGCGATGTTGGCGCCGGTCAGCCAAGCAGGCAGGTCAGGCTGAAAACCAAAGGCCACGATCACGCGATCACAGGGGATGATTTCTTCGCTGCCCGGTACAACTTCGGGGCGTCGGCGGCCACGTTCATCCGGTTCGCCTAGGCGAGTTTCCACTACCTTCAGACCTTCCACTTTACCGTGACCGACCACTTCCAGTGGCTGGCGGTTGAAGCGGAATTCCACGCCTTCTTCTTTGGCGTTCGCGACTTCGCGCGCAGAGCCCGGCATGTTCGCTTCATCACGACGATAGGCGCAGATCACGCTTTTCGCACCCTGACGAATCGAGGTGCGAGTGCAATCCATGGCGGTATCACCACCGCCCAGTACCACGACGCGCTGGTCCGACATGTCAATGAAATCTGCAGCGCTCTTTTCCAGGCCAAGGCAGCGATTCACATTAGAGATCAAGAAATCGAGGGCTGGATAGACGCCCTCAAAGTCCTCACCGGGAATGCCGCCTTGCATGTATTTATAGGTGCCGATGCCGACGAACACAGCGTCATAGTCGCGCTCAAGATCCGAGAACGAGATATCCTTGCCCACTTCGGTGTTGAGCTCAAAGCGGATCCCCATTTCTTCCAGAATCGCGCGGCGATTCTGAACGATGGTTTTTTCCAGTTTGAATTCTGGGATGCCGAAGGTGAGCAGGCCACCGATTTCCGGATGACGATCAAAAACCACCGCCTCGACGCCATTGCGCGCCAGCACATCTGCACAGCCCAAGCCGGCTGGGCCGGCGCCAATGATGGCGACTTTTTTGCCGGTGGGCTGCACGCCAGAGAGATCGGGACGCCAGCCTTGAGCGAAGGCTTGGTCACTGATGTAGCGTTCGACGGCACCAATGGTGACGGCGCCAAAGCCATCGTTTAGCGTACATGCGCCTTCACACAAACGGTCTTGCGGACAGACGCGGCCACAAATCTCGGGCAGCGAGTTGGTGCGATGAGAGAGCTCTGCCGCTTCTTGCAGATTGCCTTCGGCAATCAACTTCAGCCAATGCGGAATGTGGTTGTGCACGGGGCACTTCCACGAGCAATACGGGTTGCCACAAGAGAGACAGCGATCGGCCTGCACGGCTGCAGCTTGTGCATCAAATTGGCCGTAGATTTCCTTGTATTCGGTAACGCGAACCTCTGCCGCAACCTTCTTCGGGTCTTGGCGCTGTACATCAATAAACTGAAAGACGTTGCCCATTACGCAGCCCTCGTCTGGGTGGCGAGCAGATCAGCCAGTTCAAGCGCTTTCGGCTTGACCAACCAGAACAGGCCACTGAAATCGGCGAACTCATTCGCAATCTTGCGGCTCCAGGCACTGCCGGTGAGCGCAGCATGGCGCTCAATCAAGCTGAGGAGATGATCTCGGTACGGTTGCATCGGCTCGGGGGTGAGGCGATGGATGTCGACCAGCTCATGGTTATAGCGATCGACGAAGGCTTGTTCCATGTCGAGGACATAGGCCAAACCACCGGTCATTGCCGCGCCAAAGTTGAGGCCGGTGCTGCCAAGAACAGCAACGATGCCGCCCGTCATGTATTCACAACCGTGATCACCGACCCCTTCCACTACGGTTGTGGCACCTGAGTTGCGCACGCCGAAGCGTTCGCCTGCCGTGCCGGCTGCGAATAGTTCGCCACCGGTAGCGCCATACAAGCAGGTGTTGCCCATGATCGGGGTTTCGTGTGAGCGATACGCGGCATTTTTGGGTGGGTGCAATACCAGGCGGCCGCCGGCCATACCTTTGCCGACGTAGTCGTTGGCATCGCCTTCCAGTGTCAGGTGCAGGCCGCCGGCATTCCAGACGCCGAAGCTCTGACCCACGTTGCCTTGCAATGCGATTTCGAGTGGTGTGCTTTCCATGCCGAGGTTGCCGTGACGCTTGGCGATTTCGCCAGAGAGACGGGCGCCAATGGAACGGTCGGTATTGCGCACTTGGTAGCTGAAGCTGCCACCGCGCTTGTTCTCAATCGCCGGCAAGCAGTCACGCACCATCTGTTCCGCTAACTCGGCGGTATCAAACGGTACGTTACGCGCGTCTTGCACAGTGTGCGGCTTATCTGCTGGGATGTTGCCGTGTCCACGCAGAATTGGCGAGAGGTCCAGATTGCTTTGTTTGTCACTCAGACCCGTGGCCGCTTCGAGTAAATCGCTACGCCCGACCAGTTCATCGAAGCTGCGAATGCCAAGCTGGGCCATCCATTCGCGCGCTTCTTCTGCAACAAAGCGGAAGTAGTTGATGACCATCTCCGGCAGACCCTTGAAGTGCTTTTCGCGCAGTGTCGCATTCTGTGTCGCAACACCGGTCGCACAATTATTGAGATGGCAGATACGCAGATATTTACAACCCAGCGCCACCATCGGGCCGGTACCAAAGCCAAATGACTCGGCGCCGAGCATGGCTGCCTTGACTACATCTAGGCCGGTTTTTAGGCCGCCATCGGTTTGCAGGCGGACTCTGCCGCGCAAATCGTTGGCGCGCAGGATTTGGTGTGTCTCAGACAGTCCCAATTCCCACGGTGATCCCGCATATTTCACGGAAGTCAGCGGGCTGGCACCGGTGCCGCCATCATGACCGGCAATGGTGATGAGGTCGGCATAAGCCTTGGCCACACCAGCGGCAATCGTGCCGACGCCGGCTTCTGCGACCAGCTTCACGGAAACCAAGGCATCGGGATTGACTTGTTTAAGGTCAAAGATCAGCTGTGCCAAATCTTCGATTGAATAGATGTCGTGATGCGGCGGTGGGGACACCAGCGTGGTGCCTGGGTTGCAGAAGCGCAGGCGTGCAATTAGGTCGTTGACCTTGTTGCCGGGCAGCTGGCCGCCTTCCCCGGGCTTCGCACCCTGTGCGACCTTAATCTGAAGCACTTCAGCATTCACCAAGTAATGCGGAGTGACACCAAAGCGCCCGGAAGCAATCTGCTTAATCTTGGAGACTTTGTTGGTACCGTAGCGTGCAGGATCTTCGCCGCCTTCTCCTGAGTTGGAGCGACCCCCCAGCGTGTTCATGGCAATCGCGAGGGCTTCGTGCGCTTCCGGTGACAGTGCACCAAGCGACATCGCCGCGGTGTCAAAGCGCTTAGCAATGTTTTCCCAGGGCTCCACCTGATCCAGCGGGATGGCTTGGGTCTTGTCGCTGAGTGCAAACAGGTCGCGTAATGCTGCAACACCACGACCGTTCACATGCTTGGCGAAGACGCGGTAATCATTCATCTCGCCGCTCTGCACCGCCTTCTGTAGGGACTGCACCACATCCGGGTTATAGGCGTGGTATTCGCCGCCATGCAGGAACTTGAGTAGGCCACCCTGACGAATCGGCTTGCGCTGATTCCAGGCTTCACGCATCAAGACACGTTGATCGTTTTCGAGGTCAGCAAAGCGACTGCCTTGGATGCGGCAGGTCGTGCCCTTGAAACAGAGATCCACCACTTCACGGTGCAGACCTACGGCTTCAAACAATTGCGCACCGCGATAACTCGCAACTGCAGAAATCCCCATCTTCGATAGGATCTTGTACAGGCCTTTGTTGATGCCCTTACGGTAAAGCGCAGCCGCATCGCTAGCAGTGATGTTGCGCAAATCGTCTTGGGCGATCAGGTCATGCAGCACTTCGTAGGCCAGCCACGGATGGACGGCNGTCGCACCGTAGCCAATCAGGGTTGCAAATTGGTGCGGGTCGCGCGCGGTTGCCGTATCAATAATCAGATTGGCATCACAGCGCAGACCGGTGCGGACCAGATGATGATGCACCGCGCCGGTTGCAAGCAGGGCATGGACCTGAGGGCGATTTGCCTGCATCGCGCGATCACTGAGGACCAGTAAAACCTTACCGGCTCGCACGGCGTCTTCGGCGTCTTTGCACAACTGCTTAATCGCACCGTGCAGCGAACCACTTGGGTCATAACCGAGGTCCAACANCTGATGCGGATAATCGTTGGTATGCGTTTCGAGCAAGGCGCTGAACTTGCCGCGTGACAACACTGGCGAGTCGATGATCAGGCGCTTGGCGTGATCTGCAGTCTCTTCGAAAAGGTTGAGCTCACGGCCGAGGCAAGTCTCCAGCGACATGACGATCTGCTCGCGCAGGGGGTCGATCGGTGGGTTGGTGACCTGAGCGAATTGCTGCCGGAAGTAGTCGTAGAGCGAGCGCCGATGCTGGGATAGCACCGCGATCGGGGTGTCGTCACCCATCGAACCAATGGCTTCTTGGCCATCACTGGCCAGAACCTTGAGCACCTCTTGGCGCTCTTCGAAGGTGATCTGGAAGAGCTTCTGTGCCACCTCGAGTTCGCTGTGTGCGAGCTCAGGCGCGCTCGGCTCATCGTCTTTAATCGCGGTCGCAAGATGGCGGGTATAGGTTTCCAGCCATTGCTTGTAGGGCTGGCGCTGCTTTAGATCTTGATCGATCTGTTCGGGCAGGACCAGCGCACCGGTTTCGGTGTCGACCGCAATCATCTGTCCCGGACGCAGCCGACCTTTGCGCACAACTTGATCGGAATCATAGTCATACACGCCGATTTCAGAAGCGAGGGTGATATGGCGGTCCTTGGTAATGACCCAACGCGCTGGACGCAGGCCATTGCGATCCATGGTGCACGCAGCATAACGGCCATCGGTCAGCACGATACCGGCCGGGCCATCCCACGGTTCCATATGCATGGAGTTGTATTCATGGAAGGCACGCAGATCCGGATCCATGGACTCGATGTTCTGCCAGGCGGGCGGAATCAGCAGACGCATGGCGCGGAAGATATCCATGCCGCCCATCAACAGTGCTTCGAGCATGTTGTCGAGGCTGTTGGAGTCGGAGCCGCTCATTGATACCAGCGGGCGCACTGCATCCATGTCTGGAATCAGCGGGGTTTCGAACTTCATCGAACGTGCAACCGACCAGTTACGGTTACCGGCAACGGTATTGATCTCACCATTGTGCGCGAGCTGACGGAAGGGTTGCGCCAAGCGCCACTGTGGCAGCGTGTTGGTCGCGAAACGCTGGTGATAAACACACAACGCCGACTCAAAGCGCTCATCCTGTAGGTCGGGGTAGAACACCGGTAGGTATTCCGGCATGACCAAGCCTTTATAGGAGAGGACGCGCGCGGACAGACTTGGGATATAGAACGCGGGATCGTTTGGTTCGATCTGTTTTTCGGTTTGGCGACGCGCGATAAATAAGGCACGCTCAAAATGCACCGCATCCATGTCGGCTGGTGCATTGACGAAGATTTGTTCGATTTGCGGCAACACCGCAAGTGCGTGCTCACCACAGGCATTCGGATCGGTCGGGACGATGCGCCAGCCGAGGACTTCCACACCCTGCGCGCGCAAGGCGTTTTCCAGAGTTGCGCGCGCTTTGTTCGCCAGTGCATTGTCAGCATTGAGAAACACCATGCCGGCAGCGAAGGTGTCATTGAGCGCAAAGCCCAACTCGCTAGCAACCGCACGCAAGAAGCCTTCAGGGCGTTTCATCAACAAACCGCAGCCGTCGCCTGACTTCCCATCGGCGGCGATCGCGCCACGGTGGGTCATGCGATTGAGGGATTCAATGGCGGTGCGCACCAGCCAGTTGCTGGGCTTGCCATCCATTTGTGCGATCAAGCCGAAGCCGCAGTTGTCGCGCTCAAATTCAGGCCGATACAGGCCAAGTGAATCGAGTGTGCTGTGCGCAGACGGGTAGGTCGATGCGAGCTGGGTGTATTCGTTCTTCACCAATGTTTCCGCGTTCCCGATGGCTGTAGCCATGTGTTTCAGGTCTGCGCCCAGGGTCAACGGCATCCCGACGCATCTCACCATTTTCCGAGGCGCCGAATCCTGCGAGACCGGGGTTGATCCCCGCGAGCACATTTCCTTGTGTTTTGCGGGTCAATCAGGGGCAGAAAAGGTCCGAAAGTATAGTGCGCCGCTCTGTAGCGTTCAATTTGCGCGACCCATTCATTAATGGGTATCTGGGTGCGTGGGTAGTGAATTCACCCATGCGTGAACCCAGTCAGTAGACGTTTGGATGGCGTGGTGGTTCCGGCGGGCAGTCCGGTAAGGCCCCTTCGGCAAAGGTGATTCGATAGCCCTGTTGAATTTGTCGATCACGGCGGGATTCGAGGATGCCCACGGCATCTTCAAGGCATTCGAAGTGTTCGCGGGTGAGTTGGCCAGCGCGGCCGACATAGCCCGACTCGCGCACGAGATTCCAGCCCCCGAGCAGGTCGCGGACCAGGTGCAGTTGATAGAAGCGCGGCAGCTGATCGTCCTCGAGCGTGGGTTTTTGCATGTAAATGCGCATGCGACTCGGAGGCAACTTAGGAGGTTTGATAGCTCGGATCGAGTACGCGCCGGTGTTCCAGTAGCGCGTAACGGTCGGTCATGCCGGCGATGTAGTCAGCCACGGCGCGTGCACGCCCGATCGCCGGAGTCGCTTCTTCGGCCTCGAGCCGTTTCACGGCGGCTTGTTGTTCCGGAGGGAGTAAGCCAACTTCATTGTTAAAGGCGGTGAACAACTCGCGCAGCACCCGCTCCGCTTTGCTCGTCATGCGGTTCACGCGGTAGTGACGATAGAGGTTATGCCGTAAATGCCGTTTGAGTTCGAGATTGAGCTCACGCATTTCTGGACTGAAGCAGACCAGGGGTTCGCTTTGCGCGCGGACATCTTCCAGCGTCTGAATATTGGCCGCTGCGATTCGGCGTTGACTGTTCTCCACAACATCGCGCACTTGGCGGTCAATCATGCGCCGAATGACTTCGTGAATCACACGACGACCTTCCAGTTCAGGGTAGCGCGTTCGTACCGCATCGTATTGGTCGCGAAAGAGTGCAATCTCACACAGTGCATCGAGTTCCAATAGACGGGCGCGCAGGCCGTCGTCGATGTCATGGTTGTTGTAGGCAATTTCGTCAGCGAGGTTGACCAACTGCGCCTCTAGATTGGGCTGTCCGCTATTGAGAAAGCGTGCGCCAACTGCGCCCAGTTGCTCCGCGTTTTTCTGTGAGCAATGTTTGAGAATGCCTTCGCGGGTCTCGAACGTAAGATTCAGGCCGGGGAAGTCGGCATAGCGTTGTTCTAGGGCGTCGACCACGCGTAGCGATTGCAGATTATGTTCAAAGCCGCCGTAGTCCTGCATGCAATCGTTCAAGGCATCTTGACCGGCATGCCCGAACGGGGTGTGGCCAAGGTCATGCGCCAGTGCGATCGCTTCTGCTAAGTCTTCGTTGAGTTGCAGTGTGCGTGCAACCGAACGCGCAATTTGTGCGACTTCGATGCTGTGAGTAAGGCGTGTGCGGTACATATCGCCTTCGTGATTTACGAAGACTTGGGTTTTGTATTCGAGGCGTCGAAAGGCACCGGAGTGAATGATGCGATCGCGATCGCGTTGATGTTCGCTGCGATAGCCGGGGGGTGGCTCTGCGAAGGCGCGACCTTTCGAGTTGTGATCGCTAACCGCGTAACTGGCGAGACCGGTGCTTGGCATGGCGCGCTCGTTACACAGGTTCATTGCGTACGCCGCGACAGGCGTCTAGCGTCTGTCTCAACAAGGTCGGATCGTAATCGGCAGTTAGTATTGCTCCGCCAAGTTCTTTCAAAAGAACTAAACGGATCTGGCCTGCCTCCACTTTTTTATCGATCGCCATCATTTCTAAGTAGCGTGCATTGTCTAGATCTTTGGGGCCAACCACGGGGAGCTTGCTGCGTGCGATGAGATCCCGGGTGCGCGCAACGTCGGCTTCGTCAATCCAGCCCATGCGTTGTGACAAGTCGGCGGCCATCACCATGCCCGTCGCTACCGCTTCGCCGTGTAGCCATGCGCCGTAGCCCATACCGGCCTCAATCGCATGACCAAAGGTGTGGCCTAGGTTAAGCAGTGCACGTTGATTGGCTTCGTGTTCGTCAGCGGCCACAACTTCGGCTTTGTTTTGACACGAGCGCTCAATCGCTTCAGAGAGTGCAGCTGGATCGCGCGTATTCAATGCGTCGATATGCTTTTCGATCCAGACGAGAAAGACCGGGTCACGAATTAATCCGTATTTAATGACCTCGGCAATGCCTGCCGCGAGTTGGCGTGGCTCAAGGGTGTTAAGGGTTTCGGTGTCGGCCAGCACACATTGCGGCTGATAAAACGCCCCAATCATGTTTTTGCCGAGCGGATGATTGACCCCGGTCTTGCCGCCGACGGAGGAGTCCACCTGTGCGAGCAAGGTGGTCGGGATCTGAATGAAATTCACGCCACGCTGATAGGTCGCTGCGGCAAAGCCGGTGAGATCGCCAATGACACCGCCACCGAGTGCAACGAGCGTGCACTTGCGGTCGAAGCGCAGTTGCAGCAAGCGGGTGAAGATCAGCTCTGCGGTTTGCAGATTCTTGGTTTCTTCGCCGTCGGGCAGGACGAGGGCTTCCACCTCAAATCCGGCAAACAGTTTTACGGCACGATCCAGATACAGTGGCGCGACGATTTCATTGGTGACAATCAGCACTTGCCGACCGTGCACATGGGGCTGCACCAATTCCGGATGCGCGAGGAGGCCCGGACCAATATGGATCGGGTAGCTACGCGCACCCAGTTCAACTTGCAGGGTTTTCATGACTGGAAATTCCAAAAAATGTGTGCGCAAGTGTAGCGCGCAGCGCTTGCGCGGTCAGCGCGGCGCTGGCCTGGGCACATGTTTCAGGGTGTCGTAGAGCTCGTCTCAAGCTGCTTCAGCAGATGTTGCAGTACGGTTTTAACCGGCTGCTTGCCAGTGCTCAGCACAATCTCGGCAACCTCGCGATAAAGCGGGTCGCGCAGCTCAAAAAGCTCTTGCAAGCGTGTCTTGGGGTCAGCGGTTTGTAACAGTGGGCGTTTGCGGTCGCGTTTGGTGCGGCTGTAGAGGTGTTCCACCGTCGCGTTTAGATACACCGTCGTCCCACGCTGTTTCAGATGCTTGCGATTTTCTTCGCGTAGAACAGCGCCACCACCCGTCGCCAGCACGATGCCGTCGCGTTGGGTGAGCTCGTCAATTACGGTTGCTTCACGATCACGAAAGCCCGCTTCACCCTCGATGTCAAAAATCGTTGCGATGGTGACGCCTGTGCGTTTCTCAATCTCATCATCGCTGTCGACGAACTTCAGCTTGAGCGCTTTGGCCAGTTGTTTGCCCAGCGTGGTCTTGCCGGCGCCCATGAGGCCAACCAGAAAGATGCGCGTTGGGGGTGTTGTTGGGCTCATGATTGAGGCGGAGCTGCACTTGCTGGGCCCTTTTCTGGGCGTTCAACTGGCGGCANTTGCAGATGACGTTGGCTGGGTGGAGCAATGCCTTCTTTGAGGATTTGCGGTGTTAGGAAAACCAGCAGCTCCGCCTTTTGACTGTCTTTGTAGTCGCTGCGGAACAGTCGACCAAGGAATGGAAGATCACCGAGGAAGGGAACCTTCGTTTGATCGATCTGGTTGATTTCTTCGTAGATGCCGCCGATCACCAGCGTTTCGCCATCGGCAATCATGACCTCGGTCTGAATTTCATTGGTGTTAATGCCAGGCTCTTGCTTGACCCCATAAGTGCTGGTTGTAGGTGAGTCCTTTTTGATGCTCACGGCCATCACGATTTGACCTCTCGGCGTGATGCGCGGAGTCACCTTGAGCTGCATCACTGCCTCTTTGAATTCGACGTCGGTTGCTCCGCTTGAGGTTTCAGAAACATAGGGAATTTCCACGCCCTGCTGGATTAAGGCTTCTTTGCCGTTGCTGGTGAGGATGCGTGGATTGGCAACGGTTTCGCTTAAACCCTGGATCTGTGCCGCGGAGAGCTCGAGATCCAGCAAGATACCAACGGGAAGCTTCCCAATCGATAAACCGATTGTCCCCGCTGTATTAGATGAGGGTAGGTTCACAGCAAGACGACTTTGGTCGCTGCTGGTGAGCGTAGGCGTGGTTCCGCCAAGTGCGGTATTTGCATTCGCGATGGAGCCCGATACACCGACTTCCCAGCCGTCTTGATCACCAGGTACTTTCTGAATGCCCAGTTTGACACCAAGGTCTTTGGTGAAGTCATCGCTGGCAATCACAATGCGCGATTCGATTAAGACCTGTTGTGCGGGGAGATCGAGTTCCTGCAATGCAGTACGGATGTCTTGCAAATGCACTTCGGTGTCGCGGATGAGTAGCGTGTTCGTCCGTTCATCAACCCGCACGCTACCGCGTGGCGAGAGCAAGTGAGATTGTGTGCCTTCGAGCAATTTGGCTAATTCGCTCGCTTGCGCGTAATGCACTGGAATTTGCGCGTGGATCAGCGGTGCCGCGCGCGCTGCGTTTTGTGTCGCTTCATTGATGGAAGCGAGTTCGTTGGCTGGGGCAATCCACAGCACATTGCCGCGCCCACGCATCGCCAGCCCTTGTGCCTGCAAGATCACATCCAATGCTTGGTCCCAGGGGACTTGGTGTAACCGTAGCGTCACATTGCCTTGCACTGAATCACTGGTGATGATGTTGAGGCCGGTGAATTCTGCCAAGATCTCGAGCGCGCGACGTGTTTCAATTTGTTGGAAGTTAAGGGTGAGCGGTGTGCCGCGATAGTCGTTGCTATGGGGTTGCGCGAGACGATGGGCAAGTACGGTCGTTGCATCACTGACCATTACGGTTTGATTTAAGCGGTCTGGTGAGGTTAGCTGTACTGCAATCTGATTGCCGGTATTTTGCAGTGTTGCAGATTGAGCTTGGTTGAATTCAAGAACAATGCGGCTGCGGCTCGTGTCGCTGAAGACTTGCGCATCAACGATGCCTGGGTGGCTGCGTAGGGCATCGTTCAATGGTTGCGTCGCGCCAATTGAGGTGTCGGCTAGGTCGAGAATGAGGCGTGGCTGCCGCGGATCTATATAGAGATGCGCGCGGGTTGGTTGATCAAGCTGGAGCTGTAGTGCATTGCCTAGCCATTCCGCGCTGCGTAATTCGCTGGCTTGCGCAGTCGCCACTATCAGCGTGCCGGCAATGCTGCTGGCGAGCAAGGTGCGCCGAGTGGAATTCGCACGCGGTTGGCTGTGTAGTTTTTTCATGGTGCAGATCCAATCGGCGCGGAATGTACGGTCAGGCGTTGATGTTCACGGCGAAGGCTTGCGCTTGCGGGATGCCGCGGTTGCATTACTAAGTCAACGGAGTCGGGCAAGATCGCGAGAATTCTAGCGTGCTCACGCCCGACTGCATCCCCTATGCGAGCGCTAATTACACGATCGTCAGGCAGCAAGAAGAGTGCACGCGATTGCCCACGTTCTGGATCGATAAGGGTGCCGACAAGCAATAGTGCATTCAGATCCAGTTCAGTGAGTGGGCTGGTTTCCGTTGCTGCCTTTGTCGTGATTGTGCCCGCTGGTTGAAACGGATTGCGCGGCCCGAGCGTAACCTTCTGTGGCGATTTTTTGAGCCAACGCCAGAAGTCTTGAGAGGGTTGCTTTGCCGCAGTCGTCGCTTGGGTTTCCGTTGCGATGGTCAGTTGGAGTTGCCGACCACCTGTTGTTGGTGCGGGTGTTTGAATCTGCGCGCTTAGGTTGTGTTCCGGGTCCAGTTGTACGGCAAGATCGTGGAGCATGTTTGTGATTTGTGGGAGTGAGCCCTGAAATACAAGTCGATTTTGATCGGGGGGCAGAGTGCCACGCTGTTGTGCGGCGCGATTTGAGTCGGTCTGTTCGAGACGATGCAGCTGAAGCCCTTGTTGCGCTGCAAGACGTCGTATGCGCTCTTCGACTTCGCCTTTTTGGCGTTGTTGTAGATACGGGGAAAGTCCTGTGTCGAGCAGTACAAGCTCATGTTGTTGGCGCTGTTTTTGTTGTAACACGCTTACGTTTTGTTCGAGAGTTTTTTGCAACGTAATGCGCTGTTGTTCTGCCCATTGCTCGCCAAGCAAGAGTGCGACGAATAGCGTCCATGTCAGTATAGGAAGCCAGTGGCTTGGGGTTCGTTCAAGTTGCAGGCGAATCATGGCGGAGATAGCGCTCATCAAGAGGTGCCTCCGTAATGGTCTGTGTCTGTGTCGATCGGGATGCGGATGCGAAAAAGGTGAACGGCTGATTTTTCAGTGGTCTCGAGCTGTTCTAAAACAACACGTGCCTGCGTCTTGCTTTGCAGAATTCGCTGCAAAGATGTGATGGCTTGGATGTGTTGCCCGGTCCCGTTCAGAATCAGCACATTGGCGTCCAGCGAAACGCCGGTGAGTACGGCATCTACGGGCATGGCTGATGAGAGTTCGGCCAGGTGTTGGCGCAGCTGATCGAGTGCGCGTTGCTGTTGATAAAGCGTCTGTGCGCGCCGCAGGGTGTTGCCGTGCGCAGCCGTATCGGGGCGTTGTTGCTGGTTCACTTCAGCGAGCAAGGCCTTTAGGTCGGAATGCGTCGCCAGCTGCTGGGTCAGGAGCGTGAACATGCCGACGGACAGTACAGCGCCGAGTACGGTGAACAGCTGTATCGAACGCCGCCACCGTGTGCGGCGTTGACGTTCGCGCCAAGGCACGAGATTGAAATTGGGTAAATCGCGATGAACGGGTCGGAGCAGTTTCATCTGTCTGTGTCCGCTATTGAACCGCGCCGGCCGGTAAGCTCTGTAATGCGAGCCCAAAGGCAAATACGGCACTGCTGCCATAGCGTTGGGCGACGGATTCGGAAATTGCTCCTGCGCGTTCAATTTCGATCAATGGGTTGTAAGGCTGCGCGGGAATCGGAAGTTGTTGCAAGGCGCGCACCAGAGGGGGGGCTTGGGTGGCGCTGCCAATCAACCATAAGCGCTGTAGTTTGAGTTGCGTGTTTTGGGTTTGCGCGGTTTGCAGTAGACGCTCCGCTTCTTCTTGAATGGTTTCTGCGGCGGCATGCAGGGCGCTGTAATCCTCCGCGCGGAGGCTGGGATCACACAAAGGCAGGTGCCAGTCCGGTGGAAGCTGTGTGCGCTGACTGAGTCGTAGTCGATCAATTTGTGCCCGCATCGTGGACGCAAAGCTATAGAACTGTGCGTGTTCACGGCCGAAGTCGAGTACACCTAGGTGCGCTCGATCTTCAGCCTGAACGGGCAAGGCACGTTGTAGGGCGAGGCTCGCAGGTTCCAAGCGTTCGAGCTGTAACCCCGCTTGTGCGCAGAGCGCATGCAAGTTTTGGTAATGCTCGCCCGGTATCGCACGCAATTGCAGGCGCGGCGTCGCGGCGTCTTGTGTTGGTAGCGTCGCGACATCCCACACCACTTCTTGTGCGTCGCGCAGGCCGGGGAGGCCTTCGGCAATGATTTCGAGCTCGGCCTCGAGTGCGTCGCCGCTCAGCAAGGCGCCATCGACCGCAGGCGGATCGAGTTCTTTGTGGCTAATGTCTCGGTCGGGAATCGATAAGGCGCAGCCACGTATGCGGGCGCCGCTTTCTTGGACGGCGCGGCGCAGGGCTTCTCGCAGCGCAGGAGGACTGGGTTGGCCGTGCACATTCTCGAGGGTTGCTGCCGGCAACGGCACATGGGCGAAATGGGTGAGTCGCGGGTTGGCTTGCGTACCGTCTAGTGCGAGCAATGTGATGCCACAGTCCTGGATTTGAATGCCGAGTGAAGAGGCTGTGGTGGGCGCGCGCGCGAACATCAACGCAGTCTAGAATCCGCCGCATGAAATTGCACGCTGAGAACAGGGACTCTCTATAACGATGGGAAAGATGGCTACCCGACTGAATACGCGTTTTCGCGAACGTTGGCTCGCATTACAGCTACATGGTGGGGCTTTGATCGGCTATCCCACCGAAACTGTATTTGGCATCGGCTGTGATGCGCAGCACGCCGAGGCGGTGGCGGCGATTGCGCGAATGAAGGCGCGCGCACGTGGCAAAGGGCTCATCCTGGTAGCAGCGCGTCCGGAGCTGCTGCGGGATTGGGTGGAATGCACGCCGGCTCAGTGGCGCAAGGCGTGCGCGACCTGGCCGGGTCCGGTGACCTGGGTGTTTCCAGCAGGCCGTCCGCAAGGTCGCACGTTGCCGGCAGAGCTTCTTGCTGGCGATGGGACGGTGGCCGTGCGCGTGAGCCCACATCCGTTGGTGCAACGTCTCAGTGAAACGCTTGGCGGCCCTTTGGTCTCGACCAGCGCCAATCGCCGTGGCCGTACCCCAGCACGGAACGTTTGGGTGTTGCGCCAGAACTTGGGACGTGAACTGGACTTCGTTTTGGATGGTGCGCCAGGCTCGGGATGTCCCAGTCGGGTGATGGAGGGGGGTACGGGGCGAATCTTGCGGGGTTGAGACGCTTGGGATTTTTGTGAGAAATCTGATGCATGCCTGACACAATCCCAGCGTTTTGCTTTATCCTTGATCCACTAATCGTAGTTGAGAGGATGTCCTAGGAATGTTGCATACCATCAACGAAGTGGTTGAACTCACCGGTCGCAGCCGTTCCACCATCTACCGCATGTTTGATCGCGGTGAAATCAATTACTCCGTCGGGCGTGATGGCAAACGGCGGGTAGAAACCTCTGAATTGCTTCGGGTTTTTGACGATGTACGGATGGATCGAGAGCCTGTCCCAGCTGTATCACACACCCTAGAATCCCTTGCCGCAGAAGCGCGTGGCCCTGAATTGGCTCCTGCGCCGGGGGGGCTTTCGAGTGAGTTGCGAGAGTTGCGGGATTTGGTGAGACACTTGCAGGACGAGGTGGAACACATCCGCGAAGATAACAGCCGCCTGCTGCGACTTTTGGAATATCGCACCTATGGCCAGGCTGCGGGCGAAGATGCGGAAGCCGAATTGGATGAACACACCGTTCCACCAGTGACGGAAGTTGCGCGGGGGGGGTGGCAGCAATATCGGCAGCAACGCCAACAAGGTATCGAGACGCAGCAACCCGCAACCATGACTGCGACGACTCCAGCAGTATCCACCGGCCCTGCAACGACTGGGGAGACATCCGCCCCAGCTGCGCCGGTAACACCTGTGGCGACCTCCCCTGATGCGGCAGATCTGCGTCAGGCCGGACAAGTCTTGGGGGCCTGGCTCAAGAATTTCTTTTTGGGTGATTGGCAAAAACGCGATGTTTAAATCCAAACGATAGAGAACAAAAAGCCCCGCCGAAGCGGGGCTTTTTGTTGGGCGTTGCGTAGAGCGCCCGTTAATCCGGAGGGATTAGTTATACGTGCGCTGAGCGGCAGCGGCAGCAAAGTAGCCGTTACTTTCCAGCTGAGCGGCATCGGCCAGATCGGAAGACTTCGATTCGAAGTAGCCATGCTCAGACAGGTCCTTGATGCAGTAGGCTTGAGCGCTTTCTGCCGGCAAATGCATGCAGGCTGCGGCGGCTACGTAGCCCTGATCTTCTGCCCAGTTGGCGAAATCGCCGGCGAAGGCAGCGGGAAGGAAAATCAGGCTTGCGAGTGAAGCGTAGAAGGTCTTTTTCATGAGTAACTCCTTGAAAAATATATAAAAAATTAAAAACTATAAAATCTTGAATATCAATAGATACTAATATATCAGCCCTTAAAAAAAGCAGTCGCACTGCTTCGTTCTCCAGCGAACCGTTTCTGTGGTTCTTATCGAGGGGGTTTTGCCTCGTCGTTGGGATCACTGTAGGGCAGGAATATTTCTAGAGTTTTTCTCAAATAAGAAAATATTAATATACTTAATTAACTGGACTGATCGTCTCGAGACTTAGAACAGCCCGGGAAAGAGTCGTTTGGTTGCAGCGGCATAGGCGCTGTAGGACGGATGTTTGACGCGCATGAGGCGTTCCTCGATTCGCGCCTTGCCAAGCAATACCCAGCTGAGACTGACGAAATACCCCAGCGACTCGACCGAGGGAGCTGCCGCCACGCAGGCCAAGCCAAACAAAAGCACCGCGCTGTACATGGGATGACGAACCCAACGGTAGGGGCCGTGGCGAACCAGTTCGCCCGTCGGGTGCGGGTGCGGATGAATGTTGAAGTTGCCGGGACGATTCGCCCAAAGCGCGGCAAATCCAACGCCGGCTCCTGCGAGTAGCAATATCCAAACGCTGGGCTCGAAGGTGAACACCGCCTCGATGAACTGTGGATTCCACGCCAACAGGAAGATCAGCANGAACTGCAGGAACACCAAAAGTTGGCCGAGGCGGAGTGTGTTCATTTAGAAAGATCACTGAAATCGGTGGGCCCAGCAGGACTCGATCGGCGTAGCCGAGATCGGAGCAACGCGAGCATCCACCGTGTATGTCTGATGTTTGGGAAAGGGGTGGTGGGCCCGGCAGGACTCGAACCTGCAACCAAGGGATTATGAGTCCCCTGCTCTAACCATTGAGCTACAGGCCCGATGGACAGCAACGAGGCTTAGTCCTCGAGATACGCGCGCAAGCCTTCCGCGCGTGACGGATGACGCAGTTTGCGCAGTGCCTTTGCTTCGATCTGACGAATACGCTCACGTGTTACATCAAATTGTTTGCCGACTTCTTCGAGCGTATGGTCGGTATTCATATCGATGCCAAAGCGCATGCTCAACACTTTAGCTTCGCGCGGGGTGAGATCCGCCAGCGCATTACGAATGCGATAGTGCAGATCTTCCTTTTCGCTGGCTTCCACCGGCGACACCATGTTGGTGTCTTCGATGAAATCACCGAGATGTGAATCTTCATCATCACCAATCGGCGTTTCGGTTGAGATCGGTTCCTTAGCAATTTTCAGGACCTTGCGGATCTTATCTTCCGGCATGTCCATTTCTTTCGCCAATTCATCTGGCGAAGGCTCGCGACCCAGCTCTTGCAAGAGCTGACGCTGTACACGATTGAGTTTGTTGATGGTCTCAATCATGTGAACCGGAATACGGATGGTGCGTGCCTGATCGGCAATCGAACGGGTGATGGCCTGACGAATCCACCAGGTCGCATAGGTCGAGAACTTGTACCCACGACGGTATTCGAACTTGTCGACCGCCTTCATCAAACCAATGTTGCCTTCTTGGATGAGATCCAAGAACTGCAGGCCACGGTTGGTGTATTTCTTCGCGATCGAAATCACCAGACGGAGGTTAGCTTCAATCATCTCCTTCTTGGCGCGGCGTGCTTTCGCTTCGCCAATCGCGAGCATACGATTGATTTCTTTGATCTCGTTAACCGAAATTCCAGTCTTGGTTTCGATGCTGCCGAGTTTGCGCTGGGCGCGACGAATATCATCCGCATATGGCGCAATGGCTTTTGCGCACTTCTTGCGGCTGTTGACGATTTCATCAATCCAGGTTGGGTCGGTGGCGCGATCCGGGAAGCTGGAAATGAACTCCTTACGAGGCATGCCCGCGCGATCAATCGCAGCGATCATCACCACGCGTTCACATTCGCGAATGGTATCTACCGTGCTACGCAAATCGGTCATCAGGCGGTCCATTACCTGCGGCACCATCTTGCACTGCATGAAGTGACCAGCTAATTCTTCGCGCAAGGCGATTACTTTGACATCACTAAAGCTGCTCTTTTTCGCAGCGCGCTCGACTTTTTGTTGGAGCTCATGAATGAGCTTGAGGCGACCGATCATCATTTCCGGCGACGGGCCAGAGTATTCGGTCTTTACGACTTCTTCTTCGCCACTGCCGTTATCGTCTGAGTCATCATCGCTGTCGCTATCATCATCGCTGCTTGCTTCGGCATCTGATGCTTCTTCTTCTGGTTCTTCTACGACTGCGCATGGCGAGGTTTCCGGTTGGAAGTCGCACAGCCCATTCATCAAGTCGTCAATCTTGCCTTCGCCCTTATTGATCTTTTCATAGGCTTCGAGCACGGCGCTCACCGTATTCGGGTACATCGCCAGCGCTTGCATCATTTGCATGATGCCGTCTTCGATGCGGCGTGCGATTTCGATTTCGCCTTCGCGGGTCAGTAGCTCAACTGAACCCATCTCACGCATGTACATGCGCACTGGGTCGGTGGTGCGGGTTTGACCATCATCGCTGGCGAGTAGAATCGCTGCGGCTTCAATCGCTTCTTCAGCAGAATCGTCGTCGTTGTTGGAGTTGCTGTTGTCATCCGTGATGATGCTGGTTTCATCTGGTGCTTTCTCGCGCACCTTGATGCCCATATCACTGATGAGCGTCACCACTTCATCCAGCTGCTCGGTCTCGCTGATCTCGTCCGGAAGCGAGTCATTGATCTCGGCAAAGGTGAGATAGCCCTGGGCTTTGCCACGGGCGATGAGTTCCTTGATCTGGAGTTCCTGCTGCTGCTTGGTGCTCATGAATTCCTTGACTCGCAACGCTCAATGAGTGAAGCCGACCACGAAGCGCGACCCAGCCGGGCGGTGTGCCAGCGGCAGATGAGGAGTCGGGCGTGGGGCGTAGCCGGCGGATTATACCGGCTTAGACCGCGCGTTGCTGCAAGCGTTCGGCCAATTCGGCGCGCTCATCCGCGCTGAGGTTGCCGCTGCGNGAGCGGGCAATGAGGTCATCCANGCGAGCTTCGGCAAGACTTTTNCGCAGGCGGGCCCAGCCATCAAGGAATTCCTTGCCATGCCCAGATTGCAGCGCGGGCAAGGGATGGCTCAATAAACGCTCGAGCGCTGCAGTGGCCTGGGGTTGTTCGCGCCAGTATTCGCTGAGATGGGCGAGGGTACGACCGGGCTGTTCGCGGAAGAAGCCCACGACTTCGACGAAAAACTGCAGGGCGCGGTCCTCAGCTTGGCGTTCGGCTTCGTCCTGTAGCCAGGTCCAATCATCCAGTTGCAGAGCTAGATCGGGCTGATCGAGCAAAATACGTAGGGTGTGGCGCAACAGATTCGGCGTCGTGCGCCGTGCTTGCCCCGCCTGTGCACGCGCCTCGCGTTGCTTGGGGTTGCGCGCAGGGGTGTCGAGACCAAGCCCTTGACGCAGGCGAGATGGATCCAGCCCCACTTCTTTGCCGAGTCGCTCCAGCATGGTTTCGCGGAAGATCCCGGCGGGGAGTTGGTTGAGCAGGGGTTTGGCGCGCTCAGCGGCGCGGGCGCGCCCATCGAGTGAATGCGTGTGTTCTTCATCAAACAAGTGTTCAAAGAAGAAATCCGATAAGGGTTTGGCACGTGCGACCTCGGCTTCGAAGGCGGCTTGGCCTTGAGCGCGGATGAAGCTGTCGGGATCTTCGCCTTCAGGCAAAAACAAAAAGCTTACTTGCAACCCATCGCGCAGTTGCGGCAGTGTGGTTTCCAAGGCCTTCCATGCCGCCGCGCGACCCGCGCGATCTCCATCGAAACAGAAGATGACCTTGGAGACCGTGCGAAACAAACGCTGTAGGTGTTCAGCAGTCGTGGCCGTCCCCAGTGTTGCAACCGCATTGCGCACGCCATGTTGGGCCAGCGCGACCACATCCATATAGCCCTCGACTACGAGCAGCGCTTCCAGCTTGCGGGTGTGTTGCTTGGCGAGATAGAGGCCATACAACTCGCGGCCTTTGTGAAATACAGGCGTTTCGGGTGAGTTTAAATACTTGGGTTCACCTTGGCCCATGATGCGGCCGCCAAAACCAATCACGCGGCCGCGGCTGTCGTGGATCGGGAAAATGATGCGTTCGCGCAAACGATCACGCAGGTTGCCATTCTTTTCGCTGGTCAGGCCCGCACGATCCAATAAAGTCCGACGCTCGGGTGTGGTACCGAGTGCGCGCACCACGTTGTCCCAGCCCGGCGGCGCAAAGCCCAGTCCAAAGTCAGCGGCAATCGCGCCGCTCAAGCCACGTTGCTTGAGGTAATCAATCGCAGTTTCGCGCTGCGGATGTTTGCGCAGTTGTTGTTGGTACCAACGATTGACTTCATCCAGGATGTCGTAGAGTGGTTGATGGTTTTGCTGTGGTGCTGCGGTTTCATCGATCGGAACTTGCAAGCCCGCGCGTTGTGCCAGCTCCTCCACCGCCTCGCGAAATTCGAGGTGGTCGTATTCCATCAAGAAGGCCAGTGCTGTGCCGTGCGCGCCACAACCAAAGCAGTGATAGAACTGTTTGGTCTGACTAACGGTAAACGACGGCGTGTTTTCGTTATGGAACGGACAGCAAGCTTTGTATTCGTGACCGGCCTTTTTTAATGGCACGCGCGCATCGATCAGCTCGACAATGTCGGTGCGAGAAAGCAGTTCATCAATAAAGGGTTGCGGAATGCGGCCAGCCATCCGCGGATGATACCTGTCGAGATCGGGGCTGCACGCCGTAACGCATGCAGAAGGGGATTAGCCGCCGAGGCGAGCNTTGATGCGGCNGCTNACCGCGCCCATGTCGGCGCGACCCTGTACCTTGGGCCTGAGCTGGCCCATGACCTTGCCCATGTCGGCCATGCCGCTCGCGCCGGTACTGGTGATGGCTGCGTCGATCAGTGCGTCGATTTCGGCATCAGACAGAGCGGCCGGCATAAATACTTGAATGATTTCGATCTCAGCGCGCTCAACCACGGCGAGGTCTTCACGACCGGCGGCGGTGTATTGCTGATCGGAGTCGCGACGCTGCTTGATCATCTTGTCGAGCACAGCGAGGGTTTGTGCGTCATCCAGTTCGATGCGCTCATCCACTTCTTTCTGCTTGATTGCAGCCGTCACCATACGCAAAACGCGCAGGCGATCTTTTTCACCTGCGCGCATGGCGTCTTTCACCGCATCCAGAATCTGCGTTTTCAGCGACATCGCTGCGAACGAGCCGGGTGGGTGAGAAAAGAAGAAGCGAACTTAGCGGGAGAGCAAGCCGCGGTTCCGCTCGAGCGAAATACGCTCACGCGAAACACGCTTCAGCTGACGCTTCACAGCCGCAGCAGCTTTACGCTTACGGATGGAGGTCGGCTTTTCATAAGTCGTACGCTCGCGAGCTTCGGCAACAATGCCGGCTTTTTCGCAAGCGCGCTTGAAGCGGCGCAGTGCAGCTTCAAAAGGTTCGTTTTCACGAGCACGAACGCTAGGCATGGATTCGGTGTCCTTACAAACAAGTTGTGAATCGATTCAATTTCTCGCCGGCGAGCGAGATGCCCAGCGACAGAAAACGCGCGATTATACGGACGTCGGCGGGGGCTTTCAATCCTGCGCACTTGAGGGTGTTTTGGGGTGGTGAGGCGCCTCGGGACTCCGCGCCGACGCGGAGAAGCCGCCCGTGCGCGTCTGCGCGACAGTAGAATGCCGCATATGTGGGTTCTGGGTATCGAAAGTTCATGTGATGAAACCGGTGTCGCAATCTATGGCGGCCAGCCGGCGTCGTTGCGCGCTCACGTGCTGCACAGCCAAGTTAAGCTGCATGCGGAATGGGGCGGTGTGGTGCCGGAATTGGCCTCGCGGGATCACATTCGTCGGGTCTTGCCGCTGACGCGAGAAGCCTTGACCCAGGCGGGGTTGGCCCCGAAGGACCTAGCTGGCGTAGCCTACACGGCCGGGCCGGGCTTGGCGGGCGCTCTGCTGGTCGGCGCGAGTACCGCGCGGGCACTGGCCTTCGCATGGGGGGTTCCCGCCATTGGTGTGCATCACATGGAAGGCCACTTGTTGGCCCCGATGCTGGAGGAACAGCCTCCCGAATTTCCGTTTGTGGCTTTATTGATTTCGGGTGGGCATACCCAGCTTATGGCAGTGCGCGCTGTGGGCGACTATGAGCTGTTGGGTGAATCACTGGATGATGCCGCGGGTGAAGCTTTCGATAAGACGGCTAAGCTGCTCAATCTCGGTTATCCCGGCGGACCAGCGTTGTCGAAGCTCGCCGAGCAGGGTGATCCCGCACGGTTCAAGTTTCCGCGCCCGATGACCGATCGCCCCGGATTGGATTTCAGCTTCAGTGGTCTCAAAACCTTTGCCCTTACGACGGTGCAGGGTCATGGTGAAGAAGCGCATGCCGATATCGCGCGCGCGTTTGAAGAGGCAGTTGCAGATACCTTGGCAATCAAATGCCGTCGTGCACTCGTGCAGACGGGGTTTGCGCGCTTGGTGATTGCGGGTGGGGTGAGCGCGAACACCCGCGTGCGTTTGCAACTGGAAGCCATGGTGCACGCGCAGGGTGCGGAGCTCTATTTTCCACGTCCAGAGTTTTGCACCGACAACGGCGCGATGATCGCGTATGCCGGTTGGGTGCGCCTGATGGCTTCAGAACATCCCGCTGCGCTCAGTCTGCCGGTACGGCCACGTTGGCCGATGACCGAATTGCAGCCGATTACGGCTGGCTAACGATGGATCTTGCCTTCTGCGCCGTTCAACAAGTTTTGAATGTTGCTGCGGTGCCGCCAAAACAGAATCAGGGTTTGCGCTGCTAACAGGCTCACGAGCAGTGTCGAGTCGCTTTCGCCCGTGAAATACGGAATCAGGTAGAACGCATAGAGTGGCGCTAGTGCGGTGGCAATGAGTGCCGAAAGCGAAGAGATGCGCAGTATCTTGGCGACAAACAGCCATGTTGCCGCAGTGGCAAGACCAAGGCTCCAATGCAGCCCCAAGGCCATACCAAGGTAGGTTGCGACCCCTTTGCCGCCCTTGAACTGAAAGAAGATCGGGTAGAGGTGGCCGATGAACGCTGAGAAGCCAATCAGCACCAAGGCGTTGAGTGGCAGTTCGAAGGTGTGACCGATCAGGACTGGGATCAGGCCTTTGAGCAGGTCGCCGGCTAGGGTGAACCCCGCGGCCTTCTTGCCACCGATGCGCAGCATATTGGTTGCGCCGGGATTGCCGGAGCCTTGCTCGCGTGGGTCGGGTAGGCCGAGTAGACGCGCAATCACAATCGCGCTCGAAATCGAGCCAAGTAAATACGCCGCAGCGATCAGAATCCAAGCCGTGTGTGTCAGCATCGCGGTATTCTACGCGTTCATTTTAAAAAAGCATGCAGTGAAAACAGGGAAGCGTATGGCACAGGACATCGTTTATATCCGTGATCTCGAGGTCCGCACGGTGATTGGGATTTATGACTGGGAGCGACAGATCAAGCAGAAGGTGTCGATGGATCTGGAGATGGCAGCAGATATTGCGCGCGCAGCGAAGACGGATGCCATTGCCGATACGCTCGATTACAAATCGATAGCCAAGGCAGTCATTGCTTTTACTGAAGCAAGTTCATTTCAGTTGGTTGAGACGCTTGCGGAGCGAATTGCTGAAATCATTACTAAAGACTTTGGTGTCTCATGGCTACGCCTACGGGTGAGTAAGCCTGGTGCGGTGCGTGGTTCGCGTGACGTCGGTGTTGTGATTGAGCGTGGCGAGCGCGCATAACGGTTCTGATGATGGCACAGGTTTACGTTGGTGTTGGCAGCAATATCGCGCGCGAGCAGAACATTCGTGCCGGCGTGGCGGCGATGCGTACCGTATTTGGAGGGATGCAGATTTC
>JGI10211J34971_10000084_pt1 | contig 68323 bp, 106 predicted proteins | sample Etolagsediment_FD_34971 | JGI IMG/M metagenome (IMG submission 34971) | reverse complement strand
GACACTACAGCGGCAATTCCCGGACGGGTATTTTGTCTAAGTATTCTTTGAGTCAATGTATACAGCAAGACCTCGGATTTAAATCCGAGGTCTTGCTGTAGGGACGACTATTTATTTTTTGCCACGTGGAATGTTCTTCCACATCGCTGCACCAGCCACGGCTGCAGGGTCTTTAGCTCCAGATTTTTTAGCCGCAGCTTCTACCTTTTTGAACCCCTTACCTTTTTTACCGATATCTTTACCTGCCGCTGCCTTTTTTGCGACATTAGATTTTTGTTTCTTTGTTAAGCCAGCAGATGGTTTTTGTTTGCTTTCCATACCTAAGAGTTGCGTTTCGTCGGCAGCGTCGACAGGTGGCATCTCGTCAACCGGACCCTCTGGCGGCATTCCATCAATTGGACCTTCACCACCCTGAGCCTCTTCTGCAGCCATGCACAGTTCCTCTGGGCATCCATTTTCTCTAGCCCAAGCTATTAGCTCAGCTACCGGGCACTGGGCTTCGCACGGAGGTTCTTCCATGCCTGTATCCATGCCCATTTCGTCTTCCTCGGGGGCCATACCAGCATCTGCCATACCAGCATCATATGGGCCGAATCCCTCATTGACAGAAACCACATAACCACGGTCGGTAAATAGCTTGATGAGGCTGATAGTAGATGCATCTATATCCATTCTGTAGCCACCATCCTCGTTCATAAGGTTGGCCATGGTTTGGATATGGGCTTCCATCCTAGGTTGGCGTCTGCCTGGGTTTGCAGCCATACCAGACCCGGCTAGAATAAAATCAGTGACGGCTTTTTGTACTGCAGCAGCTGGGTCGTTTCTAATTCCACCCCAGCGACCGGTCTCGAATGCTTGCTGGATAATTCTCTTCCATTTCATGGCATTTTTCGCGGAGATACCACGGCCAGTCCAATCATCCAGAATCCCTATAACTCGTGCTACGCCTAATTCTGGAACTCGGTCAATGGCGTCCATCAACTCGGAATACAAACGTTGCATGTCCCAAGCGGGATTGGTTCCGGCGTATTGCCCTGAAGTATAATCTTTGCGTGGCATCTAGAATCTCCTATTATACTTTATTTTTAATTGGAGATTCTATTTTTTAGATATTAATTTCACCCTAAGACCGTATCTATTGGCGGTCTCTTTATATTGGATTTGGAGTTTGGTGAGTTTGTGGTCAGGGGTTTGGAACCAGCGGGTTCGCCTCAACCCGACCATGGGCAATATACAATTAGATAATCCCACCCACGCCTGCCTTTTAGACCTATAGGTAATATATACCTGCAGAGCCTTGGCGGCATATTTGGCGATACTGCCCGAATAAAGTATTAGAGAAACTATTAATACAAAAAAAGTTAGAAAATACATAATGCACCTAATTAGAAGGGCACTTGAGAGAAACAATCCCTCAAGTGCCCTTCGAGAGAGTTGGGGCTACTTGTCGTCAGCGACTTTGCCCCACGCACACTGTGATGCCAACTTCTGCAGTTCCGGGTCCTCATGCATCCGGTCTGCAAACGTCTTCTTCGAAGCCTTCCCCCTGAACTTGGAAATCAGGTCAATGACTGCAGGGTTCGAAACCATTGAGGCACGCGCCTTGAGGTTATTGCCCCCAATCATCAGGTTGCAGAAGGCGACCGCAAGGTCCTTGTCCCGGCCTTCCTTAGCCAGGAATTTGGCGAAGTCGATGGCGACCTTGGCCTTCTTGTCGTCGTCAACCTTACCCTTGAGGAAGGAGACCATGCCCCAACACAGGCCGGTCTTCTCATTGCGGGTTAACTTCCGCAATTCATTCATGTATGCACCGACTCCACGGGTAATCAAGTCTTTCGGCCTGACTGGGCAGCTATACCGGACGAATGAGATTGCGGTATCATGTCCGACCAGCCCGGCGATAACCCCCATTCGGGCATCTTCGGAATATTCGCCCTTAGCGATAGCAGACTGGACTCGCACTACAGCTTCCCATGACCGCCTGGACGGCTGGACACTAAAGCCCAACTCGCCCTGGATTTTACCATCCAGGTGGTCGACGTTCTGTGATGCGAACTCGATGATATCGACCGCTGCATTGCCGTGGCGGTTCGACATATACGAAACCCATTCCTCAAGGGTCAACTCGCCACCATCAAGCTGCATGTGGCAGAATCGGTCTAAGAAAGCTGGGTCTGTAAAACCGTTGGTGCTGTAGCCTTCCATGTAGTTTCCGGCGCAGACGATGTGCCAACCAGAAGGCAGGGTGTAAGTGCCAAGACGACGCTCCAGAACCAACTGGAATACGGCCTGGATCACATCATCTTGCGCCCGGTTCAATTCGTCCAGAAACAGGATTCCCTCGTTCAACATCGGCTGCAAACGGGCCTGCTTCTTGGCAATCGTATCAGCTTCGACATAATGACCAAGGCTTGCCAAAACCTTGACCGCCTCAGACGGGTGCTCCGACAATGTAGGGTCCATAGTGAGCAATGCTGCGAGTTGCTTCTCGCCCAGGCACTTCTCTAGAGTAGCATAGATTTGCAACCTTTCCATGTACTCATCCCATTCCATGCCGCCCTGTGGCAGGTCTGCTGGCGGGAGGAATAGAGTAATACCACTTTCACGGTCCGCCAACGGAAGGCCGCGTAAATCACTGGACTCGCACTGGCTCAGCCGCATGTCGGAAAATCCCATGTGGTGTTCTGCAGCCGTCTGCTCGGTGATTTGTGACTTCCCGAGGCCCCGGTGGCCCCAGATGAAGGGCGTCACTACCGCGTCCCGGCACAGGATAATCGATTCTTTCAACGCTCCAATCTTCATAACTCTCTCCAATAAGAACAGTGTGCGTGTCTGCGTCTGTCGCTGTTTTGTGCAACGGGCGGCTGTCGCAAACAATTATGTATTTGCTGTTGTGTATTTAACCCACGATGGCCCCACCAGTCAAAAATAATTAGAGGTGACACCGTGGATTATAAAATTTGCACTAAATGCAGCCAAAAACTACCGTTAGACGCGTTCAGAATTAAAAAAAGGCGGCCCGGACAAAAATGTGGGTATAGCTCGCAATGCAAAATATGTTTGAACCAACAAGCACGTGATAGATACAACCAGAAGAATCAAATTAAATCAGATAAGGCCCAACCAAAACCTAACCACAAGTTCTGCTCTGATTGCAAACAAGAACTTTTGCTCAAATACTTCCACCCATGCTGCAAAAATCCGACAAAAAACTGGCATTATGATTCAAAATGCAAAAAATGCAAAAATGAATCTGCTAAATCCAAATCAGAATATATTAGGCCGTCGTCATTGACTTTAGAACATCAGCTTATAGAATCTAAGCGCAAAAAGGTAAAAAATGGAAAATATAAACATGGCAATAAATTTATCAACTTTACTATCGGAGTAGACGATGTTCGCAAGCTCATTAAAGACCAGACTCGTAATGGAATTCTCCGATGCGCAGCTCTCAATACTCCACTAAATAATAGTTTATTGTTAAAACCATCAATCGATAGAATTAATAATAACAAAGGATATGTGCCAAATAATATCAGAATTACATCATATCTATATAACGTGGCTAGAAATAAGTGGCATGATGTAATTGTCATAAAAGCAATGCATGGCTTATATCCTGCTGGCACGCAATCATGGGATAACTTCGTAAAAAAAGATTCCCGAAGAAAACAATCAAACACTAATGATGGCATATATAACAATCCTGGACGCCATCGTGGAATTCCAATTAATAATTATGATATTAAGCAAATCATAACTGCGCAAAGCCAATCTGGATTTTTAACATGTGCGGCCACTGGATTAAGGCTACTTAACGACCCATCCAGCCCATTGTATCCATCTATCGATAGAATTAACCCGCATGGCCCATATGATAATTCTAACATCACAATCGTTGCTAAGTTCTTTAACCTAGGCAGGAATAGGGCTAAATGGGAAGATGCAATTAAAGCATTCAAGCTAGTGTCAAAAAACTATTCTAATAGATTGATTTATGTATCTGGTAAATATTTTTTCGAAGATGAACTTATAGATAAAGAAGAAATATGCCGATCACTTTTATACAACCATGAAACTCAAATTATTAGGGCTAGTAAATGTGACGTAAAATTGATTGACAATAGATTAGCAAAAAGATTTTTCGATAAATACCATTATGCTGGTAGTATTAGCGGGAGTTTCAACATTGCTGCAATGTTTTCTGGTGAAGTTGTGGCATGTATGTCATTCAGAAGACCCAGTGGTATTAATTGTCAAGAGGATTGGGAATTATCACGCATGGCACGACATAATGACATCTATATTCATGGGGTCTGGAGTAAGCTATGGTCATGGGTTTGCAATGAGAAAATAATCAACGGTTCGATTATAACATTCACTGACAATAGATTGTTCTCTGGAGATGTGTATGAAAAGCTAGGTTTTGAATTATCTAGCAAAATAAAACCTGCACATTATTGGTGGAGAGATGGCATAAGATATCACCGACAAACCACAAGAAAACCTAAAAGCTGCGAAATGACAGAATCAGAGTATATGGAGTCTCAAGGATATGAGAAAGTTATGGACTTAGGCAAGAAAAAATGGATAACGACCATATAATATCTACAATCACTCACAATAGAAAAGCTGTTGCCACGACTCTTCCTCTTCTCTTCTGCGTTTTCTGTATCTTCTCGCTTGTCTCTTGTCATATTCATCCCAAATGCCATGTTTTATGCAGTATGAACATCGGCGGCGAGACCAGCAGCACCGCTTGTGATTAAGGTCAAAGTGGTCTCGTTTGGACATAGACCGAGCGTACGCCCGGCTGCTCCTCTTAGGCTTTACAGATTTGGTCTTGTACTGCGTTTTGCGGTACCGTTTCCAGCACCTGTCAATGTGCCTTGGAATATCATCCCAAGCGGACGGCAAGTTGTGGAGATTCCGTTTAGGTCTCCCCCACCCATCTTGGCTGGCCCTACGCTCTTGCGTAGTCTTGATGTGCCTGAAGTAGTTGTACATTCGTTAGCCTCCTAGTAAGGTCACTACCAGAAAACCAGCGATGCTCCGATGTGATACTTCATATCATTCCTTAATGCGGGTGGGGAGAGTCGAACTCCCACACCATAAGGTACAGCATCCTAAATGCTGCGCGTCTGCCATTCCGCCACACCCGCTTGTGCTTATTTATATTTACCCCGAAGCTTAAATTTCTAATTGCCTGGCGTCCTTGCTTGAACTGCTAGCTCAACTACCTCGGCGGCATCTATGGCTGTTTGTCTAGCAGCTAATGCAGCTTCCTGGTCTGCTAAACGATGCCTTAAAGCTTCGAGTCTTTTTTCTTCTAATTTTACAGTTTGCTCTCAGGATGCCGAATATACTAGGCTTGATACCCAGATGCACCTTTACAGTAATAGTAATTTTCGTCGCTCAATGTCTGTAACACCCACCAGGGTGCGGTTTACGGCATCGCACCTGCCAACTATGATTGTTGCTCCGTCCTAAACATGGCCTTAAAGCACTATTCACATCCTTAAATACAAATCCTTCGACATATGATATCTCAGTTCTGCTCCATGCCGCATCAAATTGTTCCGGTTCTATCATACAAGCAAGCCAGATGTTATCGGTCACTTTCGCAATATGACCGTCGTTGGAGATTGGTTCTCTAACAGCATCGAGTAACATCTGATGGCGTGCATTATATTTTCTACCAATTAGATAATCACTATCATAGACTAGCATATCCCACCAGTAGAGTGTATTTTTGATGCTCTTGTCTTTGGCGTGCAGCAATTCTCCATCTATTGCCACCCAACCATCAACTGGTTTGACAACACTTAGAACCTGCTCCACAAGCCAAGGTGGCACATTGTAATTTTGATGGGTGTCGCCATGCCGATTCCACATTTGGACTTCTCGGTCCGGGCTAATATATATGACATTACGTTGGCCATTAAGTTTCAGCTGCGATTTCCACCATTTACGGCCCTTCATCGCCTCATATTGAGGGCTAAAAGGCTTTATGGTGGTCTTTGGTCTGGGTGGCCACAAATAGAAGAAAGTTGGACCGTATTGCATAGCGCGGCTCCTTCGACACATTGTGCTGCGTCGTACCGCGCCCGCAAATTTGGCATGCTACGAATGAAGGGGGCAGGATTCGAACCTGCAATTTGGACCCGGTTGCATCCGGGCAATTAGGCCCAGTACCAGTAAGCACCGATGCAACGGTTTATCTCAGTGGCCCGGTCGCGTCCCAGCGTCTACCAATTCCGCCACCCCTTCAGTTTATCTCTTACGCCGTCGTAGGGGAATACCAAATATCCGCCATATCCAATGCTTATAAGCATTGGATCGTGTCTCATCTAAAGCCTCAGCGAATACCACGGCCAACTCCGCATCCATTATACGGTTCTTGGTCCTAGGGTCGCACCAGCATCGGGCCGCACGTTCCATACTTGCTCTACTTGCCATCTCGAATAATTCTTTTAAGAAGCTCTGTGTGGTCATCAACACGTATCTTGACTTCGACTTCTAACATGCTTGCCCCAAACAAATACTGATATTATTAAAACAATCATAATACATGTCGACCACAAGCCGATTGACCGCAAAATCTTGTATTCAAGCTGCGGATTTTCAACTTTTGCCTCTAACACCTCAGGCTCTTGATGCAACGGCTGTAATTGTTCTGGCTGTAATTGGTTTTGTGATTGTTGTAGCTTCGTAGTTTTTATAGGTTTGGTTGCTGGCTCTGTTAGTTCAGTTGCAGGAGGAGGTGATAATTTATCCATGTTCTTACCACTGCAACCCACCAACATCACAGTAAATATAATAACAATTGGCTTCATTATATATAAAATACATAAACAGGAGAACCACCTTGCGTAGTAGTTGCTTAGATTGTAGTCGTAAGCATATCGGAGAAGCAGAAGTACTGCTTAGGGAAGCTCGAATGGGCTATCCGCTTCATGCATGGTATGCAGTGGCTCATTTATCACAGGCTGAGGCGGAACTTCTTAATGACTATCCGGAAATGGCCCATAAAGTACGAACAGAAAGAATTAATTTAATAGACAATCTAGAATATAGTATTGATGAAGAGGAGTTAGTATTAATTATAAATTATAAAATAGATACCTTGTGTCTTATTGAAGAGCTTACCATATTGCAAATCGCAGAAAATCCGACGATTATATAATATCAATTATTCTGACTCTAAGGCTTAGTTCTTTAGAAGTATCACACAATGCCTCTATCGGAATATCCCCAAACATTGCGCCTACCACAGCGACACGCTCATTAACAGCCCTATGAATTTTTGAAGTCGTATACAACGAATTACACAAATCCTTATCGAATGAACCATCGCCAGCAGCAGCGATATTATATAATAATTTTCTCACATTTATGATGCTGTGTAAATTACCATTATCATAAATATAAGTATATATGTGATTGTTATCTACTGTAGTTACAACTTCATAACCATTTGCCTGGAGTGATTTTTCAAGGATTTGTACAACTATAATGAACCCATCATTAATCCACGATGAGATTAATGCTTCATCTTCGAATTGGCTTGTTCCAAATATATCTCTTTGCATTGCTCTTTGGCATCTAGCTCCGCTTTTGATTCACCCAACGCAGGTGGTTGATATTTCTTCCATTTATTTGTATGATTAGCCATGGTGTCAACCATATCTACCCTACACGGGTGGTATGGCCAGATTCTGGCAACCCTGCGTTTCCGCATTAATTTTCTATATCGACGTTTGGCTTTCATATATTGCCTCTTCACCCTCGGCTCATCTTCCCCTAATAACATCACAGGCATAATAATATGCCCATTCAGGGTCATTCTTTATAACCTCTTCGCCCTCAGGCCATCTTCCCTCAATAACATCACGGGCATAGAAATGTGCATATTTAGGGTCACTCTTTATAGCCTCTTCACCCTCAGGCCATCTTCCCCTAATAATATCACGGGCATAGCGATATGCCCATCCAGGGCTACTCTTTATAACCTCTTCACCTTCAGGCCATCTTCCCTTAATAATACTATAGGCATAGTGATATGCATATTTAGAGTCACTCTTTATGGCCTCTTCACCCTCAGGCCATCTTCCTCTAATAACATCACAGGCATAATAATATGCCCATTTAGGGTCACTCTTTATGGCCTCTTCGCCCTCAGGCCATCTTCCCTTAATAACACCATAAGCATAGCGATATGCATATTCAGGGTCACTCTTTATAGCATCTTCGCCCTCGGCCCATCCTCCCTTAATAATACTATAAGCATAACAACATGCCCATTCAGGGTCACTCTTTATGGCCTCTTCACCTTCAGGCCATCTTCCCTTAATAATACTATAGGCATAGTGATATGCATATTCAGGGTCATTCTTTATAGCCTCTTCACCCTCAGGCCATCTTCCTCCAATAACATCATAAGCATAGCAATATGCTTGTTCTACATTGAAGATACGTATTTCCTCTAGGCCGTCGTCATAACCCACAATATCTTTAAAATTAGGGTCCTCTAGTCTATCAGGATGTGGCGTTATGATAATCATAGCTCAAGTATTCTTTTATCGGTAGGCCCCAATTTCTTATGTTGTGTTTTACGCTTCTTTAATTCCTTAGCCATATCATAATATATATCTGGTAACAAATCACTGGGTTTGACACCAATAGCTGAAAGGTTTTTAAGGTTTGATAGGCAAATAATAGATGTTTTGCGTGACATGAACGCCATAGCATTTATCAGATGTTCATCCGTCATCTGAGATAAACGTAAAACTTCCCCGGATTTAGTTTTCCAAATTGGCTCGCTCATTATAATACTCTATCACTTTCTCTGCATCTTGCTGCGATACAATATGCATTGAAAAAAATACCGGATAACCATTCACAGACACTGGTGCAGCTTCACTCATATATTCGTAAAAGAAAGTGATATTATGGAGCTTCATTTTTAATATTAAGCAAAAGTCCGCCAGTGACAACCCCATGAAGACAGATGCTATATCGCGATTTGGACATTGTGATGATGTGAAGATTGTGCGTTTAATCATCCCATCTGCGATGCCGCTCAATTCTTCGTCGGTATAAGGAGGATATGGCTCCAATATATTCTTCATCTCGTCCGTTGTGAAGGTTTGTACATGCTCATTCCATGTTACAGTCCAGGTCCCGTCGCCGTTATCGACCATAGTTGGTTGCTCTTGGCTCAGCATCCTAGCTGCCCACCATCTCATCAAAGAATGTCACAGATTTTTCCCCAAGAACACGCATGTGTTCTGTTGTGAACTTATATCGCGGAGGATGATTGCACACTGTAAGACCATCCACATAGGACCACACACTTCTCTCAACATCCACCAATATTCGACACCAATTAAGTTGATGCTGTGGTGGAGACATAGATTTTACCCTATCAGGGTCCTTCAAGCATACATCAAACATCGCATATACTTTATGTTTTGGGTCCTGTGGTGATAATATGGCATGTCTACCAGATAACCCGACAATTCTAGTCATCACATGTGTTATGACCCATCTAGATTCTGATGGCGGGTAGAATGTGCGCCAATTGATTTGATTCCTTCTAGCTCGCATTTAAACCTCCACGTCGTTTATCACGCTTCGGGCCATCATATTTATCTAACTGTCTTAAAAAGCGACTTGGTAGATACCGCCAAGAGCCTAGTATTTCATTAGAATCATAGTCATATAAAACCCATGTCGGTCTACGGAATTTGCTTATACCTATTGGATGCCATGGGCTTCTGTTTTTGTTGCTCAATTTCTCTAGTCTTAAATTGTGGTTCCCAAAGAGGCCCCACATTTTATCCAAGCAACCACGCCTATAAATGTGGATAATACCATGGGCAGGTGGTTCGAATTCCAGCTTCGTTTTGATTCTATCCAGAGACCCTGTATAGACTTCTGTGCCTTTTTTGGTGAATAGAAACACCATAACAAATGGATATGCGTATGAAACGCCCAGATTTTGTGTTTTCATGGCTTTCCTCAGGAATCGGAAGTTGTGTGGCTGTTAGGGGTTCAATTTAATATTGTGCCACTAGATGCTTTTAATGGATTTGGTTGCGGTTGGTAAGGTACTATTAATGGCCGCTAATCCATTTAAAACATTACTTCCTCACCGGTGTTAAGGGTCTCGACGCTCTTTGTGTCGCAGCGTGTCGTGCGAGACAACTAGCGTTTCGAGGCTAAACCAAAAAAGCCAACACCTACTACTGTGCCAATAAACCAAGTGGCAACTCCAGTAATAAATGCACTGACAAATCGTAGGATACCAAGAGCAATATCTAATCCGGATACTGGGTCGGCTTTCACACCCTCAACAAATTGCACAATCCCGCCGATAAAGCACAGCCACACGCCAACATACAATCCGGCTGCAATAGCCGCCAAGATAAAACAGATACCCAAGATAATATATGCTGCCTTCATTTTGTCTCCCGTCGTCGCATTAATCCTAAAATACTTTAGTCAACTTACACATAAAATACAACAATCCCAACGCAGAAAGAACATAAGGAAGAATCAGCAAAACAATGATATGGCTCAAAGACGAGTTAATCGTAGTCAGCTTCTCTGCTATGAGCTTATCATACTCATGCTCATCCCACTCCGGCAACTCTTTTGTATAATTTTTCATTTGTTCACCAATAAGACAACAAAATAGGCAATTAGAGAAGGGCAACCAGTTCATCTTCGCTGATGACCTTGATATTTGCACCCTTTGCGTTGTATTTTTCGACCTTTTGGGTCTTGTTCGTACTCTTGGATGGGTCGGCCACAACCAAGAAGGCCAAATCCTTTGAGACCTTGCTGACCAAAGTCAGTCCAGCAGCTTCCAGAGGCTCTTTATACTCAGCCTTCTTCTTGCCGCTTGGCAGAGTCCCGGTGATGCAGACTGCGATGCCAGTTGGTTCTGCTGATTGATAGTCTTGGACGGTCACACCATTCGCCAGTAGACCGTCGATCACATCAGACATGGAGGCAATTCCATCCGCCCATTTAACTGCCTTGCTTGGGGCATTGATGAAGGCAGCAAAATCTTCATCTCGCAGTTTGTCGCCTCTCCAAGCAGCTAAAGTCCCAAGTTCCGGGGCCTTCTCGCATGCGATTTCGACTTCACGACGTCCTAATCCTTCAATACCTAGAGAACCAAGGAAGATATGAAGTGGCAAATCACGCTTCTGATTAATCTGCTCAACCAAATAATCAGCATTATGCCCAAACCGACTCTCGCCGCTGATGATAAGGTCCCGAAGTTGTTCAACTGTGATTTCTCGACCAAGAGTGTAAATATCCGCAGCAGTGAAGATATTCAACTGCTCTTGGAGGGCGGCGCGTACCGAATCACCCACACCAAGAATCTCGACCTTTTTGAACCAATTCCGCAGCTTACGGTCCTGCTTAGCTGGACAGTCGGGGTTGAAGCACATCGTAACTGCGCCCTCACCCTTCTGGGTCTGCTTGCGCCCGACATCGCTGCTACCACAAAATGGGCAGATAGTTGGTTCTAGAATCTCCTTGCGGTCTTCTGGGCGGTGCACCACCCGTCTTAACTTCGGCACTATCTCATTTGCCTTAACCACAAAGATAGTGTCGCCAATCGCAACTCCGAGCCTAGCGATTTCTTCCCAGTTGTTGAGCAAGGCATTGCTGACCGTGGTGCCGCCCAACTCGACCGAATCAAATCTGGCATTTGGATAGATGCCACCATCGTGCCCGCCGGTTAATACGACATTCCGCAATACAGTCTCAGCACCTTCTTCCTCTGGCTTCCATGCAATCTGGGCTTTGTGATATTTGCCACTGGGTGCGAAACCGATTTGGTCCTGGACTTCCAAATCGTCAATCTTGATGACAACCCCGTCAATCCAGAAGTCTAAAATGCCATTATTGCCATCACCGCGTGATTCCATTGTGGTGGTATAGAATTCAACTGCTTCATCGGCGGTATCGCAGACTGTCCAAGGCATGACATTCACACCCATCAATTGTAGAAGTTGCATCTTCTCAGTTTCGGACGCGAATTCGGTATCAGCAGAAGAAACATCGAATGCGAAAGCAGTAATGAATTCTGCCTGGACTCCATCCTTCCGGCCAACAATCCCGCTACCTTGGTTGCGTGGATTCTTCCCGCCGACAGTCTTCCAATCAGCCTTGGTGAGGATAGCCTCAAACCGGATAGAGCCAGTGAACGGTCCGTCTTCGGTTTCAATATAGGCTGGTAGGCCCTTGAACTTCATGACGTTGGCCGTCACATCCTCGCCAATATGACCATCTCCCCTAGATATGCCTTGGGTGAGGAAGCCATCTGTATAGTAAGCAGCCACAGAGCTACCATCGCCTTTCAGGCTGACATGGAGTTTCTGGCCAACTGCTTTTTCTGTATACCACTTGCGGAATTCGGCTTCAGTGTTGACCTTATCTTGGCTAATCATCGGCATCGAGTGCTCAGCCTTCGTGAGGATAGCATCTGGCGGAACCGGGCAACCAACCATGGTCAAAACCGGGTCGTCCGGGCCGAGTGGGCTGATAGCCTCCAGCTCCTGTTCCAATGCATCATAATCCGGATTATCCATAAGCGGACTGGAAGTGAAATAATACGCCTGTTTGGCGCGGAGGATGATTGCACGTAATTCTGCTACTCTATTCATTTGCCTTTGTCCTTAATTATCAAACCAAAATACCATTATCAAACCAAAATACCAATCGCACATCATCGGGGTCACCCAGTTTTTCTAGCATTGGGATTGTGTTAGACACAAACCAGCCTAAATATGTGGCTTCCTCTCCCAGCTTAGACCAATCATATTCTTGCAACTCCCGTAGAGTTACCCACGAGTGACTATGCCCATCACTACCCCAATCATCAGATAAAATACGAACGTCTTTTGACACATCACTTGGCAGCCCACGTGGTTGAGCAATTGAGTCATAGCTCCCACGAACACCAGCTAAAACAGAGAATAAAATATAGCTTCGCGTGCATATTGGACTATCAATTGCTGGGACGTTCCAAATATCATTGTCATCTATTTCCCCGTCTATTACAGTTACAAATATCTTCTTGTCTGGGTCATAATATGGATTGGGGAACCTATATCCAACCTTCTCCCAAACATCGTCCTTACGGACCTCAACGTAGTCGTGTATATCGCAACCCATTTACGGCCTCGGAATAATTCTTGCCATAATGTCGGCTTCGATTTGTCGTGGCATACTGTCTCTCCTTCGCTGCATAGTGCTGCGCGGTGTGAGCAGAAGAAACTATTGTTTTGATGTCTTGCAGTGGATTGCTTACCAGTGCGATGGCACACCACGCCATCGATCACCCTGGTGTCGGTATCGGCCAACACAGAGATATAATGGACCGCATATACGTACCCATCGTCCGACCCAAACATCCCCCCATAGATGTATAATATTTACTGCATGTGCGGCTGTTATGCGTCGCCCAGGCAAATGGCCCCCAGGTGGTCCAACGAAAACCCTGTCCTAGCGGCGACCTTGTATGCTCTGTATACATAATTTACCAGTTCTTGAAGGGCCGTTCCAGCCTCCCTGCGGCAGAATAATTATTCGACCGGCTCGAAGATGTAGCCCTCGGGGGATTCGATGACTTTAAGCATCTCAGATTTGACGAACTTGCGTGGTGTCGAATTCACATCAACGACATTGACGCGGTAAGTATTCTTATTGACCGTTTTGATGATGCATACACATCCGGTCGGGACGCCGACTTGAGCACGGAGATGCTCTTCCAGAGTAAAGTCCTTCCATGTGGCTTTCTTGGTGGCAGTACTTATCTGTTCCTGCATAAGCGTCCCTGACATAAAGATTCTCCTTACTTATATTTATTGTTAGGGGTAGTCCGCTGTCGCATGGTTGTGCTGCGCAACAAACGCAGCAGCAACGGCACATTTAAGTAAATATAGAGTAGGCTTTTTAGGAAATTATAATGGCAACCAATCCACTATTACCTGATAACCGTATGCGTTTTCCTGCTGGACCCATAGATTTTACAACAGATGTTGGTGATACTGGACAGGACCATGATAGTTATCCAACAGCTGGTACGCAGCCACGATACGACTGGATGAGACTATCCATAATTTCATTATTATCGCAACAATCTTCATATTATGAACCAACGCAGTATAGAGAAGGCAGCGCATGGTTCGACCTAAACGAGATGGCGTTAAAAATCCGTCGAAATGGCGAATGGGTACCATACGCTGAAGGTGTACTTATAGAGGAAGATGAAGGCGTCACTCTAGCCGACTTCTATAGGGAGTTTCAAAGTCTTAACCTTAGCCCAGAGGTTCAGTTCAACGATACGGCTACTTCAAATACATCAATAATAACAATACCACCTGATACCGTCGCTGTAATAGCCGGTAAAACAAATTTGGTGGCAGATGTTTATATTGGAGGAGTATTGGTGAATCCTGATTATGTTGATATTGGGCCGAGCCAAATTACATTATCTGGCGGGGTATCATTATCAACTGGTGATGTTTATGTAGTAGTCATCAAAAACGTCACTAGGTCGCAGCAATCTACCGACCCGTTTGTAATAGCCTCTCCGAATGGCACTAGGTATAGGATTACAGTTGATAATGCTGGGACTTTGAGCACAACCGCTATTTAGACATCTCTTCGGCATACCAATTCATAAATTTCTTAATTGCTAGTCTGATTGCCATAGAATCACTACGATTCAGATTTCTTAAATTGGCATTATTGACGGTCAAGTCCAAGGACAATTTATAATTATAAACATGCTTGCCGCCCTCGTTATGTCCTGAGCCCCGCATTCTTTTAACAGGATAGAAATAATCACCATCTGAGATAATTAAAAATCGACCTTCAGTTCCAGAACATTCGAGCAACACCCATGCCTTATTGTCTGGGACCATGGTTGCGTCCATACTGACAGTACAATCATCAGCAATAGATACAATTCCCATACAATGGACTGCATAAACCAACGTCTCAATAATTACTGAGAACTCTTCATGCCGAACGCGGCTAGTATAATATACATTCGATTTCTCAGATAGCGGGAATGCGTCTGGCATTTTAGCTTTATGCCACACAGGAATCTCTGGAGGTTCGCCATTAGATAATTTAACGGCTTCTTTTATGGCGTCAGCGAGGTCTATGACCGTACTTTTTTTATTATATCCACCATTAGCATTGCGGATATAAATTTCGAAGACCCAGCCTGTGAGCATAAATCCGGTTTTCCAATCGCCTATATATTTACCAATGTGCTTGCTCCCTCTCAGATTGATGTGGTTGCGATTGGCCCTAAATCTCATCAATGTCTTGTCGCCCAAGCCAGATTGGTCGCAGACAAACTTAACCTTCCACCCACTGCGCCTAAGTTCCAGCATTTGGTTACGAATTTTTTGTTCATCAATATGATTAGAAACAGTACTACGCATAGATAGGCTCCTTTCGCCGCTGTCGTGCTGTTGTGTCGCGAGCAAACCGCTGTAGCAATGTCGTATTAATGAGTATATATATTATATGAAAGGAATTATTCTATGAGATTTGTAGTTTTTCTTGATGCTCTAGATTATAAAGATGTCCAAGCAGCGAGTAATGGTTGGCTAAAAGACATAATTAAACAATATACTCCAAGTGTGCCTAGAGTCACACCAAATGTAGTGTCTCAAATAATGACTGGCAAACGGCAGGAAGATTTGCCATTTATGAGGTCTACCCCATTTAAGAAGCCTAGAGAGATGTTCCTTACAGGCCATACCATACTACATGATGCAACTGACAGAGACCTCAGAGTGTGTCAATATGGCATCCCATTATGCGCCAATATAGAACTCCCTAAGGGCAATATATCAACCTATGACCATTTTTTAATGCAGAATCAAGTAGTCCCGCCCGTGCTAAAATTCGTCCAAGTACAAAAAGATTTTGGTGAGGGCGACGAAGATAACATTCTAAACGCATATATCGATGAGACTACAACCATGTTTGCATCTATGCGAAATGTCGCCAGAAATGGGGCATTCGATGTATTCTGGCTTGGGTATCAGCCATTGGACGCATATACACATTGGTATGATGAAAAACGAAGACGCGCCCTTCTGCAAGTAGTAGAGGCCGAACTGATACAGACTCAGAAAGACCTAAAGGCAGAAATAATGGTTTTCTCGGACCATGGTTCGACCCCAAAAACTAAGATGTTTAGAATAAATCCATGGCTGAAAGAAAATGGGTGGTTTGATTACGAAGTTAATTATAAGCTGCTGGAACATCACCAACAACCAAACAATAAATTCCCAGACCAAATAGCATTGCAATCACCATTTGTTTATATAGACTGGAATAAAACAAAATTCTACTGTAATGATGCGTTTGACGCCATGATTGACGCTACTGAACACGCAACAGAGGAAGATAAAAAACTATTATGCAAGCAGCTTATGGGCACTGGCTGGTTTGATAGTGTCCATACTAAGGCTGAATTGTTCGACCCCAGTGGCGAGTGTTATGATAAGACGCCGGAAATCATACCAGAAACATCTGAAGGCGTATCAACTAGCTGCAATATCCACAAAAATGCTGAGGGTGGTAAAAATCTAGGTAGTATACGGACTGGATGGCATTCTAGGAGAGGGTGTGTCGGATGCACAGACGGCACAGATGTTGTCGTTAATAATCCGCGTGATATCTATACAATGATGAAGGAATTCATTAGCAAAGAAAAGCCACGGAAGACCGAAGAACAAATAGAACAAATCGTACTCGAAGACCTAGCAGCCCAAGGATATTTTTAGGATAAACTATGATAATTGTAAGCGGATTGCCTAGAAGTGGTACTAGCATGATGATGCAAATCTTAAAAGCTAGTGGGTTGCATATAATCTCAGACAACATACGGCAGGCGGACGCACACAATCTGAATGGGTATTATGAAGTAGAAAAAATCGGGCAGAAAATAAACGAGTTCGAAGAGCAAGAGGGTTGCATTAAGCTTCTTAGTCCATTTCTTAAGAAACTAAAAAAGAACCATATAATAATTTTCATGAATCGCAATCTTAGAGAAGTATTTGCATCTATGAAAGCCATGGTGGGCCGAGATATTGACCAGGCAGCTATGACCCTACATTTGAAATCGATAACAAAATTTTTAAGAAATAGCAAACACAATACATTCTTTGTAGATTATAATGACGTAATTAGAGACCCAAAGATAGGATTACTATCACTTGCCGACATCATTAATATAGAGGCAGCAGTACAAGTAGTAGACGCCGACCTACATCGTCAGCGTGCTTAGTTACCCGGATTTGCCATTAAAGTCGTAGTGTCGTTTACCTGTGGGGTGCCAGTAGTTTTCCCATTCATCACAGCAACCAACTCAACACCGCCTGCTGCATTACCACCACCAGTAACTGTTACTGATGCACTTACAGCTCCGGTAGCTTGCCCTAATGTCCATGACGACCCAAGTGCTGTAGTTGCAGTAGCAGATGCCATTGATTTAGTTGCTGTGGCGGTCATTGCGACAGTAAATCCAGTGCCACCTAAAGTGTCAGACCCAGTTCCTATGGCTGATGCGTTTGCAGTGGCACCGCTAAATGTGATGGCTTTTATGACCGCAGTAACACTAGCATGTATAATTGCGGATGAAGCACCAGTATAGGACCCCCATCGTATAATCGGTGTTAGTAACGTAGCTGATATTACATCAGTAGTTACCATCTTTAAAAAATTGGCGGCAGCACCAACAACTTTAATATTGGCTATCGGGTTTGCCGTTCCAGTAGCAGGAGTCACAGAATTAGCACTGCCCATACTTACAGTATCACCGCCAGTAGTGCTTAACCCGTTTACATTCCTAAACACAACGGCACCTGCTACGTCCCGCTTAATAATATACTTTAAAGCGCGGGGTTCTATATCGGTTTTGGAACCGACTATTTTATGCGTTGCGTCAGCCATATCTATTTCCTAATCTATGAAATCTAGATAAATCAGATTACTGTAGCTTATTAACTTCGGTCTCTAAGTCAGCAATACGCTCAGCCAATATAGCTTTTACTGGGCGGCTGTCATCCATCTTCGCATGGCGTACTTTCATCTTGGCGAGTCTATGTTCAGCAAGCCTCTTGGGAATCACTCTAGTGATTTCAAGTTTGCCATTCTTTGCTGTAAATACTGGTTTTTGTGGCCGTTCCTTTGCCATGGTTAACTCCTATAACTATTTTATTTTTTCCTGGGCCTATGATATTAGATGTATTATAAAAGTATGGAATACACGAATGAAACACTAGCAGAACTTATAATAAAATTCGATAATAAGTCCGAGGAATGGGTCTATAATAGGCATTGCGAATATTGTGGAAAATTCCTGTATCCTGAAGAAACTAAACATTGCAAAAAATGCAAGACAACCATTAAAAATCCGGTTAAGCGTGCGATACCATTTCTAAATTCTGCTACGGCCATAGAAAAATTAATATTATGGGTGAGACGCAGCGACCAACATATCTACCCATTCCCACCCAAGCAACTATTATCCAAAATCCTTAACATCATAAATGACTGGGCAGCATCGAATAGAAGTGCAGATGCATATAAATTAGAAATCGTCATTGCGTGTGTTAATATGTTGCTTCAGTAGTTATGCTGGTGTCAATATCCCACTTATTCTAAAATAACCAGTATGGGTTGTGGCAGTCGAGCCAGTAGTAACACCTGCTGATAAAACCTGTGCGGCTGCAACCACAGTCTGAGGACTATTAATAAGGTCACGTCCTGAGGTAGTGGATAATGCTGGGCCGTAGAATCTGGCTGCGGCGGCTACGGTGCCAAATCTAACTGTGGGTGCTACAGTTACTGCAAGAGCTGTTAATGTTACAACTTCAAACGTGTTCGGAAAGAACGCACAGCCTGTTGGTACTGTATATATCGATGTTTGGGCCACGCTTTTTAAGTTAACTGAGGCGGTCCGAAAACTCACAAACCTATCTTGAACCATATCTGCCACAGATTTTTCAAGTGTCCAAAATCCTGTAGACTGGTTATTAATAGCCACCCATTCAGTAGTATTAATCGCTACCAGCGTAATAACAGAACCTGGAACCGCACTGCTAATAAAACCACCAGCTATAGACACATCTGGGCCATACCTAATAGTATCGCCTGCTGCCGCAACTATTTTTATTCCAACAACATCTTGGCACACAAATGTAAAAGACAAACCAGCAGTGGCGGCAGGCAAGTTGTTAGTAACTTCAGCAAGAGCACCTTCATTGGTAATAATGTTAGTGGTCTCTGCGGCTGCTAAGTTATTCGGGGTCGCAGTAACGGCCTCTACAGTAATCACACCACTACTACCAGTAGTAGTCTCTACCCAACCAGCTGCACCAACACCATCGCTTATGCACACCCATTCTTGTTGTGTGGTGGTATTGATAACACGTGACCCAACCATAAATTGGGTACCAACGCCAGCAGTATCAGCAGAATCCCAATTAAGAGTCGGGACTTGAGCACCAGAAGCGTCATATTTTACAGAGCCAATTCTATTTGAAAGTTCAATTAAGCCATCATTTACCAATTCCCCGCCCGGTCTTGGCGAGCCAGAAAGTACTGTAATGCCTCTGTGAATCGTGGTTGTGGCCATTGCAATCTCCAATTATAATGCTATAAATATTTTTGATAAAATACCAACAAGTATTATAAAAATATGCCAAACATAAGAATTATGCCACTCGCCGTCCGCTTAAGGCCAAAGACTATCGATGAGATTGTCGGTCAAGAACATTTGTTAAGCAAAGACGCCAAATTACGCAAATTAATAGAATCAGATATATTGACATCCATTGTTTTGTTTGGTCCAGCTGGCACTGGCAAAACTACTATCGCAGAGGTCATAGCTTTATATACCAAATCTGAATTTGTCCGACTAAACGCCACTCAAGCAACTGTGAAGGATATCCGCAAATACGGTTCGGATGCGGAGAAAACAGGTAACCACGTAGTATTATTTATAGACGAATGTTTACCATACAACACATTGATATATTGCAAGGTCGATGGAATTAAACGCAACCTACCAATTGGATATATTGTAGAAAAGCAACTTAAATGTGCAGTGTTGTCATACAACCATGCCACAAACAAACAAGAATGGCGGAAGATAAGTGGCTGGATGGTCAGGCCACCTCGACCAATGATAGAAATTAAAATCGGTAACAACGACAAAGAATCATTATTGCGATGTAGTGAAGACCACCAAATCCATACTAAAAATAGAGGATATGTGGCAGCTAAAGACCTTATGAGCGGCGATGAGCTTACGGATTCCAAGATTGGATTTATACCAACAGTATTATCAATACGCAAATTATCAATAGAAGAGACCCTCTATGATTTAGAAGTCGAAGACAACCATAACTTCTTTGCTGATGGGGTTTTAGTCCATAACTGCCATCGCTTTTCCAAAACTCAACAGGATGTATTACTGCCATTTGTGGAAAATGGCCATATTATATTTATCGGTGCGACAACTGAGAATGTTTTCCATTCATTGAACCCATCTTTGTTGTCTAGAGTGCAAATGGTGTGTGAATTAGAGCATTTAGAACCGAAGCATCTTGCACAAGTCCTGAAGAGGGGGGTTGATTACTATAAACAGGAGACACCGATCCATATTAATCAAGCAGCGGCAAAACACATTATTAATGTGGCTAATGGTGACGCGAGAAAAGTCTTATCTATACTAGAAGTTGCTATGGCTGTCGCCGACGACAACAACATAACATTGGAACTAGTAAGAGCTGTAAGCCCATCAAAGTACATGGTAATGGATACCCAATCCCATTATAATATGGCGAGCGCAACACAAGGCGCACTGCAAGCCAGTGACCCAGACGCAGCAATATATTGGCTGGCTAAATGGTTAGAAAGTGGTGAAGACCCTAGATATATTGCTAGGAGGCTGATGGTTTCGGCATCAGAAGATGCAGCCGGGAATCCAGAAGCGATAGCAACGGCCCATGCAGCTTATACTTCGGCGTGTGTAATTGGTAGGCCGGAGTGTGATATAATCTTAGCACATGCAGCTATCTTGGTGGCCACAGCACCACGTAATAAATCTGCCGCATGTGCGGTATGGTCTGCTGTAAAAGATGTTCGCGACGGAGTTAATATAGAAGTACCAAAAGAAATGAGAGATTGTCATTATTCAGGGGCAAAAGAACTAGGACATGGTAGTTATCATGATGGTATGAGTATGGAGGATTATGTAGGCATTAGTAAAATATATTATAAACCGGAGAAATGGTGCAATGATTAAAGATAGCCTAAGAAAAATTACAATCTCGGACGATAAAAACCCTGACCAATTTCAGAAACAGGTAATTGAGCAAGTCTTAGAGAAAATCTACAAAGGTGGGAGTGCGTTAAAGAAACCATTGCAGTCGGCTAATATATCTATATCAGATGTTGTGAGGTCTATTAAACATAAACGATGCCTACGAACCGCAGACCGTGATTTTGGTGCTACTTATTTGGAACAAATCATAGGCGGTGCAATTAGAGATGTGATTCCGCTCAGACAAATAAATGCAGCTCGCAAAATATTTGGATTAGACAAACTGCCACCTAGCGAGCTAATACGACACAAACAAAAGGTAATGTCACCCCGCCAAAAAATCTAAATCACATTAAGCCTCTAATATCCTGCCATTTTGAGTAGATTTATTTCTATATAATTTGTCGATATAAGCCCTAGCTTCCACAAATGATTCATCATTCAACCAGACGGCAGGCTCCTTCCATTCAAAATGCCTATCCGTATCTGCTTCCAATAGAAGCGTCAGGACGCTACCACATAATGGGTCATTATCTGGCCAGCTAATCAACAATCTGCGGTCAACCATGAGGATAGCAAATTGCTCACCATCACTAAATTTCTGTATACCAGCTATAATCATATTCCCATATCCAGGTGTTCTAGTTATCGCTTAACGAAAAAATCCTTCCAATCTGGGAATTCCTGACATGAGCCCTCCAGGTCGTATTCATTTGCAACTGACTCGCCGACCCAAGAGTTTACATTATTCTTAGTGCCAACCCGATCCAGTTCATGGGTCGCGACTTCTGATGCGAATACCATCAATTCATATATTGTGGCTCTAGTTGGGATGGTCCTGGCCCTGCGTGCAGATAATTCTTGCCGCCCAGACAGCCCATAGTATTTCAATGGGTCGCCACACAACTCATCGAATTTTTCAATTATATTAACTCGCCTAGGAACCGGCATATTGTCATCATGCATCGACTTATTTAACATAGTGCATAGCTTACCAGCCTCCCCCAAAGAAGCCCAAGACTGAGAAGCAGCTTCCATTCTGAGCTTAAAACTATGAAAACCTTCTTCCGCACTGAAAGTCGTCATAGCCCGATTCAAGACTTCGTGAATGTTATGTTCACCGCGCCCAAGCTGGAATGAGGTCTTAAACGCTTTTGTCATCCCAATCATGCCATTAGTGCAGATAAGTCTTAGCAATGCAAGATACGATTGTGGCATTCCATATCCGTCCACGGGCATCTGCATGGCGAATTGTGTTTTGTATTCGTCGCCAGCAATATTATATGGAGTAGGAAATGGGCAATCAAATATAGCCGTTACAATCCCATCTTCATATTGGGCAGACCGCCCATCATAAGCAAAAACAAGATTAGCAGCATTAGAAACCGGTAGCACCGGCTTAGTTGGATTAGTGCAGCTTAACAGTCGGCCATCGAGTTTACCATTGACATCATTTTTATTATCGTATGTTTCAATGGCTATACGCACTCGGTCGCCACGTTCTGCGACGATTCTGCTAAATACCTCAGCATGTGAGAATAAGTCGAAAACTGACCTACCTTGGTTCTGTAACGAGCACCAACTATTCCAAAACCTATTCGATACTTCTAATCGACGACCGTCAGGCAGGACCATACGTGTATTCCGGTCTACCTCAGCCCTGCTTTTGCAATCATCAGGGGAACGTATGAAATCTACAGATAATGAATCCATAGGCAGAACCATGGTGTCAATCTTAATACGACTTAGGTCGGTCATCGCAGATACCATTCATGTCTCCAATCTGTTGTATGTGCTGCAGCTGTCATGTTTTAGCAATTTCCGCTTTACGCGGCTTACATATTTTGCTCATCTGTTGTCGCAATTTTCTGCCTTCTTCTTCGGCTGCGTCCCAGTCTACTTGCCTATCAAACATTGACTCAAAATTTGACTGTCCGTAATATGCTATATTGTCGTGCGGACCATGATACATAAAGCTATAGACCAACTTACGGAAATCTGCATCAAGCCATGGCGGCACCCACGCCCCAGACCTGCAAATGAACATCTTCTTCACGAACACCTTATGTGGTAGGTGCTCCTTCAGCCCATATAACACTTCTAACTCGACCCCTGCATCTGCCAAGGTCTTTACCAATAATTCATTTTGTTGGTCCCATTCATTGATTCCTCTAAGTCGCCATTTTGGGTATATCTGGGTGATTTTGGCAACTTTTCCGTCCTCCACCAACTTCATCAACCAATTTCCACAATTCAACTCAGATATTCCATAACCAAGGTCATGATGCGCATCTATGTTGATGACATGGAGGTTCTTAAGTCTAGAAAACCATTTATAAGCCATCACATGTGACTCGCAGACGGCAATCTTATTTTTTTGAGTTCTCACCTTGTTATCGGCGAGTAGCGTAGCCATGTCGTGCGGGGTTGGTTCATCTGGTGCTAAAGTGCACGTCTCTCGTAAATCTTCACCAGATGAGAGTGCACTTACAACCCTAATGGGCCATATAGATTCAATAAAAAAGATAGCCTCCCTATGACCCCAGTCTTTATCGGGCGGCATTTCGAGCCAGAAATCAAAATCAATACTAATTACAGTGTTCATTGTTCCACCTAAATATTGCTTGGTCCACAGCGGCGCGGATAGCAGGTCTTATCTGGCTAAGTTTATATGATACACGAACGCATGGCCAAGTCTGGAGCTTCACTCTCTTTTTATTCACTCGGCACACCCAATATCCATGCTCATCCACAACAATAAAATTGCCATAATGCAAACCTATATGCCCCATGGCCGCCCAAAATAATTTTGTATGCATAGATTAGAGCAAATTACTAACTCCATATAATAACCAACTCGGCTATTTGGGGCATCGACATTATCAGTAATATAACCGTGACTATCTATAGCCACTAAACCCCCTGCACCAACATCATCACACATAATAACCCGAATTGTCTGCTCATCTGTTCTGACTTCGTTAATAATGCCTCTGGTCATTGTCTGCCACCAAATATATGAGCTTTCCTGCGATGCTTATCGATATACGACGGCATCTTAATATCTATTTTAGGGATGGCTAAGATTGTATTTTTCGATGCCGCCAATATTTTGTCACTTACGATGCTTCTATCCTCCCATTTGCTATGAGAGGATAGAATGAATTTTCTTTCAGCTGATGCTGTTCTTACAAACGGCCACTTAGTATCATTATTTTGTACTACTTGTGCGTATGGCTTTGGGCGTAATACCCGGCCAGTCATTTGTATAGTAGGCCCCTTTGAACCTGGGCGTACAAACACCGTCTTTAAATCAGGCGCATTGAAACCTTCGGTCAGAATGAACATATTCAGCAGTATCGGGACTTCACCACGCATAAACGCATTGATTTGTGATTCTTGGTCACTATTAGCCCATACAACTTCACATTTAATGCCGCGTGCCCGAATGATTGCTGCACAAGCTTCGCACTCATTCCTTGTTAAGAAATATCCAACAGTTTTACCCCATCTTTCTATGTCGCCTAAATAAACATCGGCAACATTCTCAGGAGTCCATGGTTTGTCGAAGGTATAATGGTGGTATGGCGCGAGGTATCCTTGGTCAATTAGCGACCTAATCCCAGCATCTTTAATGATTTTACTAAAACACAGCTTCATTCTATCAGTTCTGAAAGGGGTGGCTGTCAGGCCAATGTGCACCTGCGGATTCGTTTTCTGATATATAGTGACGGCTGATTCAGCTGCGGTATGGTGACCTTCATCGTCTATTAATAGGTCAACACTCGGTGGATTCTTGCTAAACATACTGAAATATTGTATGTGTTTGAACCTAATTTTATTGCGATTCTCCGCTGCGGCTTGGTGTAATAGGTGCCGTCTCATAGCACACCACCCGGCACCATAACCATATATTTCGTATAGTCTTTGGGCTATCAGATGTGCGATAATAGTCTTGCCAGCACCAGTCGGCGCTTCTATTAAAATATGACTATGCCCATCTGCTACTGCGGCGATAACAGTATCAATTATCCTAGTTTGATATTCTCGTGTCTCAATCATTCGCCACCACGAATTATGTCGTCTTCTACCTTTTTAGCCGCGTCTGGGATAGTAGAATAAAATTTTATGATATGAATCTTACCCAATATCTCATCTAATTCAATCTCACTAAATTTCATAATACCATTTTCACCTAGGTCATGTATCTCGCCACTATCGACAAGCATTTTTAGTGTGCTACCACTAAGGGAAGTATACTTCATTGCCTCTTTGAGCGTCAATTCACTCATCATTCATCCTGTATTGATGTTGAATTTCAATAGCACGCTCGCATATTTCAATCCTAGCGCGTAATTTAGACATCGCCCATCGTAGAACTTTTGGTGTGCCTGCGATATCGCCGCCAATTGAGCGTGGCATATATATGATAGACATTAAACCAACAGCCTCGGCTCGGCCTTCTAATAATTTCCATTCATATACAAGCTGCTTATTTAATTTGCAAAATGTCTCATCAGAATATCGTGACAATGCATATTGTTGATGTAGTTTTTGGCATACATCTGGTGGTTCCCACCACCATTCCCAGTCAATATTCCTATTGCGGCTTTCACGTAAATTTTCACTAATGAGGTCAAGGTTGCGGTCTGTTTGCTGCATCTTAAAGTGATGCTCGCGCTGCAAAATCGCCAGCCGCTGTAATTTTAAAGCTTCGTCTCGTTGTGCTCTCTCATCTAATTTGTCGCCTATAGCTGCACCAAGTGCCGCACCGGTAGCTGTAGTGTCGGCTACAGAGTCGTCTTTGCCAAACAGCCAACTTAATAAACCCATGTGCACCACCTCATACCACAGTGTAGCTGAAAGAAGCTAAAAGCAATTATCAGCCCGCCAAGATTCTACGAATAATTTAATAGATGTGGTTATTAACTCCTTGTGTGCTGCCCCTAAATAGACAGATGGAGTCTCTAAAATCATACCAGGGATTAAATCCAGGCATTGATACCAGCGTTCACCATCTGTAATGATATGGTGTTCTATACCTAGCTTAGCAATACAGCATATTTTGAAGTATGCCTGCTCAACCGGTTTTGTGCCAATATCTTTATATTTATTCCCATCTATTTCAACCATACCACAAGCATAAGCACTATGCACACCAAATGAAACTGCGTTCGACGCGGACGCAGTATACGTTCTACATGATGGCGCATTGAAAGTCTTATATTGCGGCATATTCCATAACGACCTAGACAATTCATCATCACAGACCGCCCTATACATCCCTTCGGGGTCGTCTGCGTTGACTATAATTGTCCTACTGCCGCGCTTATAATTCCTTGTTATGCGGATCGTAATCCGCGAATTATCTGGAGTTGGTATAAAAGCCAAATTAATCTGCATCTGTCCAGCAACCAAGCTCATTTCAAATGCATGGTGTCGGCCACACTCAAACGGAGTCCCAGCGACATAGGATTCAAATCGATCCATGGTTCGCACAACATACTCGAAATAATCATGGCGAATTCCCAATTCTGGAATATAGTCGTCTACAACTTCGAGGATTGCATGTGCATCTGGTAGGACATAGCCATATGGTTGCAACCCTGTACGATGGCCAGTCCGTGAGTTTATTATCCTTCCATGTGTATCCAACAGCAGATAGTATTTAGAACCATCGTGGTCGATACATACAGAATCGGAGTTCCACACGGCTAGATATCCAAACCTGGCTAAAGTGTTCGAGAAATGTTCTTTAAGATTCATCTATTTAATGCCCAAATGGTGGTTATTTAGCCATTCCACTTCGGCATCTAACGCCTCTTGTCTGGTATCAAACTCACCATTAGCACCTAAAAGCGGACCGTTTGATGGAGACATATCAGCAGTCCATTTGACGCCTTCGCCTGTGGCCATCGGCTCTACGTGTGAGGCTCGCGTAACCTTAGCATCACCAAGGTCTAAAAACGGCTTCATGGCGTCGTTATAGATGAAGCTAATGGTGCCGTTCTTTATGATAACTTTACGCTTAGCCACTATTGCCCCTCATTGATGAATTCTTGGTCAATTTCTTGGTACATTTCGCTAGTCTCTTGGTCTTCCACAACTTGGCCAAGAGCCTGCTCAATGGCCTTAGTCGCATCCTTGCAACTAGCTCCGGGATAGCCTTCTGCGTGAACTGTGGTTTTCCCTTTATGAATCTTAACAATAATTCTCTTCATGAGATGTTCCTAACTATAATCGTAAAGTGTTAATGTGATTTCGCCGGTTTCGTCTATTTCTTCGTCGTACGACATACCACATGATTCAGCTTTTTGGATAGCAACATCGCGACTATATTGGTCTTGCAGTCTTTCGAGTTCATTCATCTTGCCCCATTTCCCGCCATAATTATCGAATTTAACCTTATTGCCAGTTATAGCAATAGGATAATTCCATCCTGGCAGCGTAACAGAGAAATCGCATTTCACAGAACCCTGATATAGGTTGACTGTATGTGATCCGGTTTTATGTTTTAAGCCAAGCCTTTCACATACAGCTTTTAAGATGTCTCGGTCGGTAAACGCAACTTTGATGGTAGCAGTGTGTGACATATGCTCCTCGCTCTCGCTTTTTAGTGTCGCGCAGAAGTCGTGGAAGAAACTACGAATTATAAGAGGCCCTCAATATATGCGCGTATTGCTTGTTTTATAATTCGCTTATCTAGGATACCAATAGTGTATGGAGCTTTACCACACAAAGCTTTATATCTAATATCTGGTAGCCTAGATAAGCATATGCTCATATTTGGATGAAAAGCACCATGAGTCTTTTCATCTTGATAATATTCATCATGGCCTACACATAATGGCCACCAGCCATTGCCGTCTGTCAGCAGCCTACTTATCGGCACAACTTTCGCTCTCCAATTCCTTAGAGATTCTTGAGACACAAGCATATGCTTATATCTCCTTCTAGCGGCCATAAACCATATATCACCATTTCTTATTCGGTCAATAACGGCTTGGGCGTAGCGATCCATGATTGTACTACGGAATTCAACCATGAACATGGCCAAATTACTACCCGGTTGGTATCCCGGCCTGAGTGACAAGTCAGGATTTATACTAACTATGTCAAGTACTTCGGCATCACGAATGTGGTTATAGCCTTGAAATGGTTTTGCTCTAGGGAGTTTCATTGGTTGCACAAGCCAATTCTGCAAAGCTACGATATACCTCATTGTAGAACTTGCTATTGCTAACTAAACGGCCCAAAAACTGCATATATCCCATATAGGCATGCATTACAAATATGCCAGATTCTATGTCATCAGTCACCAAAAGTACATCGCCAGCTATCCATTTGCCCATAGCATCAATCCATATCGATTCAGCTTGACCGAAATAATCAAATTCGGCATGCTCTGAGAATGCAGCAGCAGAGACATCAGCAGCAATAAATTGCGGTCTGTCAGGGTTCTCTTGAAAACCTTTAACAAATCTAGTCTTTGATGCTACCGCAAAATATGGTTCTATTTTTGGGAATTTCAAAGCGGTAACCATCCTTTTGGCGGTTTGAATTTTATTTGTACATCTTGTGGCTCGAAGCCGTAATGAGGTCTTAACTTGCCCCATGCCTTTCTGTCGTTCTTTTTTGGTACATTCTTGACATACCCCATTTTCTCTCCGCAGTAAGAACATACTGGCAGATAATATGTATTTGGACATTTCCTCGCAACACGGCACTTCACACATACACAATCGAATGTTCGCATTACAACTCCAAGGCTCTATTACCAATAGCAGCGAACTTGCTGACGACCTGGGTGCTAACACCAGTCTGCTTAGCCACTAATTCGAATGCTTGTGCGGCTTCTGCCCCATAATCTTCGCCATCTAAGCTCAAAGACCGCACCCCGACCGCCGCGAATTTGATAGCAACCTTCTCAACTGCCTTATGCAGCTTATGCATCATCTTCCGGACGCCATCTACGAAGTTATAGTCAGGGCTGTGATATCCGCCGCTAAGTGAGATATTATTACTGCTAATCGCAGCAGTAGCGAATTGGGCTGCATTGTGTTTATTGATGATAAGGAAGTACTTATCCTTTGTCCATGAGTTCATCACTTCAACAAACACACCAGAGTGGGGATTGTATATATCTGCTCGTTCTACTGTGAGATTCTTATCTGCTCCCCACTCGCCATCGAGGAACTCCATTCGGTTAACCTTCCATCGCACACCGATAGTTTTGGCTACCTGGGTTTCCTCCTGCAAATTCTCCATATCGGATTCTTCATACCCTTTACGAAGTTTCTTATTGACTTCGCTATCAGCATATCTCTGAGCGGCATATCCGCTACCGAAAATTTTGGTCTGGGTATCTGTGCGGCCACCGATTCGGCCCCACTGCTTTTCTACAGCTTTGCCGTCCTGTGTATACCGAAATTGCCAGAACTTATTGTGCTGCGCAGTTTTATTTACGAAGTATCGCCATTCACTCATTGTCATCGCCTTCCGGTTCTGTTGATTCCTCGTCCAGTTCTGGCATTCTTCGCTTGAATGCGTTGGGGTACAACCATGCTATAAACGCAGAAGCGGCTGTGCCTAGAATCACCACATGTAAGAGAATTAAGCAACGAATTATAGATACGCTCCCACTCATTCCTGCAAGCCACCACATAGAAGCTTCACAAGCCCCTATAATTATGTAGGCTGCATATCTGAAAATCCGACGAATTTGCTGTTTTGTGATTCCGTCGAATTCTTCATCTTTTGTCTCGGTTTCGCTCATAATCTCTCCTAAGGGCATCAGAGGCAACGCTTCTAATACCAATCAACATTGTGAGTACTGCCATCGTCTGGTCATGGATGCCGTTCCAATCATCGTGCTGCGTTTCAGTATCCACAGACAATTCGTGGCTGTCTTTAGAGACATCTCCAAGATTCTTTAATGCAGCATCTAATGATGTTAAAATTTTATGTTTCATCAACTAATCTGCCAATCGCACTAGCCAGAGATGATGCCGCAGGGTATATGGTCTCATTTGTGTGATACAACCACAAGTCCCTGCCATTCCTGCGAAGTGGACCACGCACAGGTTGCACAATAAAATCCTTATAATACCTACGATGAACAACAATGTGTGGGCATTTATCAGGGTTGTGTTCCTCCAGCTTGCGAACACGAACCGCGAAATAGTAGTGTGATCGCATAACATACTGCATTCTGCTATAAACCGGGACTGATGGCACATTAATATCACAGCCGCCAATTATTGCCCATACTTCATTGCAGGCCGGATTGGATACAGCAGATTCATACCATGTCGTCTTTGAACCTTCCTTAGTCGCGAATGTGACAAATTCTAGATTAACTACGGGCTTGTAATTAGCACAAATCTCGCACCGCCTTGTTAGCGATGAATACCCACAATCTTCGCACTTGCGAAACAAAGCAGCATAACATTCTTCACTGCATAATGGCTTATGGAACCATGGATGCCATCGGTATGTATCGCAGCGTTTTACTTCGCGGCCACATTGATGGCATTTAAGCTTTGTGTTGCGAATAAGCGTAGTGATAGTCATCTTATCTAAAGCTACAGTAGCCTCTTTGTCATTGCGATCCCAGTATACAAAATCCTTATTGACAAAATAGGTATTGCCTTTGCGCACCACATCGGTTCCATACGGAATGTCACGCCAGTATGTCGCCATTATATCTCGATGGTACGAGGTTTCAGAAAAACCTTGAGGCTATCAAACTGGCCGTGTAGCTTGTCCGCCGTATCACCCAATACCAAGGAATACGCATTCAAACGCTCCTTGATGGCCTGAATCTTGGCACGGCGATGCTGGACCCATTTGTCCGTGATATTGTTGCTACCAGACTGCATCTCCTTAATTTCTGCTTCCATCTTAGCGAAGACCTCAGCAATTTCGGCTTCAACGCCATGTCCAACCATATTGCGAGAGGATTCCACGTCAGGCACCGGGAAGAATTCCAACTGGGCTTGGCCAGTCGTGATCGCGGCTAGCACTTGAGAGACTTGATTGACCAACTCCTGATAGGCAGCTGGTACGAAATAGACGGACCCCTGCTCGCGTAGCGACACGATATCGGCATGGTCCCGGAAAATTTTCTGGACGTACCGGGTCAGGTCACTACTCCGGTAGGTCTGCCTCTCCTTCTCGAACAAGTCAACGAGCAGGACCTTGAGAGTTTCATCGCACTTGACGAGGGACTCGGCGAAATCGTTCGTTGTCCAGTACGCGTCCTTGTCGATTTCGATGACGGTTTCTGGGGTGTACTCCAGTCGCGGGTTATCTGGGTCATCAATCAGCGTTTCGGCAGTGAATTGGTAGACCAACCGGTCCTGGTCTTCGGTTACCCTACGGATAATCCGTTGCTGCTCCAGATGCCTCAAGCACCGGATAAACGTAGCACGATAGTTATGGTCTTTGGCATAACGGTCACCGTCGAGACCAACCTTATCAAGTTCGGCCTTGAACCAGTCACGGCTGATTTCAACATCGCGTACATTCCACCAAGTTACGAACCCGATCGTTGGTACACCTTCGACTTGTACAGGTAATAGCTGCGTTGGCATGGTTGTTGCTCCTTTCAGCCTCTTGTGCCGCAGCAGCACACGGCGAGCAACTTCTTATCAGCTATTATTGGTTTTCAGTAGCCTGAATATATAACGCAGATATGATATAGTAGTCTCGTGGATACCTGGCGAGCTACGTTCGCTGTTTCCGGCAACATTAAGAATTTTCACATCGTGATCGGCAATCCATTTAGCTACCTTGTCAGGCTCTAGTGGCTCGTCAATATCTATATCAAGGTATGGACGCATATAGGCTTTAAGATATCTGAGGGTACATCGTTCACCAGGACTGTAGAAGTTAGAAGCTATTCTAATCGTCGCGTCAGCATGTCTGACATTCAGCCCTGTTCTCCATGTATAACTAGATGATACATGCTCTTTTAAACAGAATAGTTTCGCAAACTCAGGGTCGGGGCCGTCCAGGGTCAAGAATCCTTTTGGCATAGTCCCACCAGTTTCAAGGTCACATTGACTAGCTGCGACCAACGCTGCTTGGTCTACACCAGTCTGGCCACCTGAGATCACTTTATGCAATATGTTCTGAAATAGCATATACGGCCTTCTCTACATCGGATGGATGCATTCCGAATAAAAATCTATCATCTACATATCCCCAAACATTTTCCAAACGACCAACACTAAATACTGGAATCTTAGTACCTATGATATGTTCAAATTCATACCTGATTGCGATATGGTAAAAACGCAAGCCATCTGTTATAGTATAAGCATAAGCATAATCGGGGGTGTAATTAAAACTAACCAATGCGTAAACTCTTTCTTCATGCGGATTATATATTCCAGTGTGTAGATACCAATCACGGCGATTTGGCCCAAACCGCGACCTTACGCGCGTAACAGCCACAAGTCCTATAAATTCAATGCTTTTAGCCGCTTCATAATGCTTGCTTTTAACTAATTGTCTACAATTAACTAGTTTCATTCTGGTGACTCTCGACCGTCAACCAGTTCAACATCATAAGCATCAAGAATTGTTTCTATAGGCAATCCATTGTGAAGATACCTAACAGTGTCCTCATCCCAAACCCATGCATGCTCGCATTCCCAGCACACACAGCCTTCCGGGTCTGTCTTGCTGGGGTCTGAGTCCAGGCATCCCAAATTTATCCAGTTATTTGCACCACATTTTGGGCACATCTCTTTGAGCCATCTTCCTGCGTCCATAGGCCGTCTCGAATCCTTTTCCTAAATTGTTTTGGCCTTGACCGTTGCAACCACCAAAATTGGCCACCCCGCCAATTGATTTCAACCATTTTCTAATACAGGCGTCATTTATGAAACGAAGCATATCTAAGTGATAAATTAGTCAACCACCTATAGACACACCTATTGTAGCTCCTTTAATTTTTCCTTGATGGCCTCTCTTACGATTTCGCCATCTTCTACACCAAAAAGCATAGCCCGAATTTCCTCAAAGTCCGGAGTCGCGCCTCGAATACTCGAATATAACGGTATTGCTAGACGCCTATAGTTATCGCCATTAGTAATTAGAGGATATTCACGAATGTAGTCCCCCGATGATATCATAGCCAATATCATCACACCTATTTCAGTTACGTTCGGGTCATTAGGAACAATCAACTCATTGGCCGATGATAACCCCATAATGCTTCCAACTAGAACAGTATCTACTTGTCGGTCTATATGTGGTGACCAGCGCATTGGGGTGGAGTCAAGTACAACAAACCGCCATTTCATGAAATTCATGTTACGTCGCCATTCCGCTCAATAGCTTTATCTTCATACGGCGCAACGACCTTGCGGTAGAACTCTAGTTTACAGCAATCAAACGTCCCAATTATATCCTGCAGAGTATGATATCGGATGCCTAGTGCTTTGGCTAGTCGCAATGCCAGGGTATACATGATGTAATTGTGGTGTCCTTTGCTGGTGTCTCGGTCTAGTGCTTCGAGCAACTCCACTAATTCGTTGATTGCATTGTCGTACTGATCCCGGTCTGCTTGTTTTATATAAGGCATATTCGCACTCCTAATATACCTTAAAATACATGGGGCCTTCTAATTAAAGAATAGACCCCATTTTCAATATGGCCACGTCGGGTTGCCCCGATTAGGCGTAGACTTAAATTCTTTACTCTGCGCATTTAGGAAATTAGTCGCGCCACCTTGGTTTAAATTTAAACCAAGTAGGCTTCTGCTAATGGCTTGCGTCTGTGTCATCTGCATCTGTGTCAGTGCAACTCCAATGTGCGGCCAGCATGACCTTCAGCCTGACCATTGATGGAAGCATTTACCGCATTGGTCTGTGCCCATTCCTTCATAGTGTTCAGTGCACCTTCTTGTGTCTTCGACAACGGATTACACTCGCTGATAGCAGTGAAGATGTGATCGTTTGTGAGTTCAGCCTCAGCGTAGAATGCGGAATACAACCCTTCAATGACGGCCATCTCGATTTCAGCACCACTGAATCCACTAGACGCCTTTGCAAGCTTTTTCAGATTGAAATTTTTCGGGTCTCGTCCATTCTTAGCGATGTGAATCCCGAAAATCTGCTCTCGTTCGGCGACAGACGGAAGGCCCACAAAGAAGATTTCATCGAAACGACCCTTACGCAGCATTTCAGGGGAAGATTGGGCAATCGCGTCAATGCTGTTGACAGTCATGACGACAAAACTGGCCCCACTCTTCTCCTGCATCCACGTGAGGAAGTTACCGAACACTCTCTTGGTAACGCCAGAGTCATTGCTGCCACTACCACCGACACCGGCAAATGCTTTCTCGGCCTCATCAATCCAGACCACACATTGCCCAACACGTTCGATGGTTTGCAATGCGCCACGCATCTGTGCTTCGGACTGCCCGACGATCCCGCCGAATACTCGGCTGATGTCGAACCGAATGAATGGAACATTCAAGATGTTCGAAGCCGCTTTGGCCGTCAGAGACTTGCCGCATCCTGGCAGACCAACCAGCAAGATGCCCTTGGGCATCGGGAGACCAAATTCACGTGCCGCCTTGCTGAATGCCCGCGACCGGATATCCAACCACTTCTTGAGCACATCCACACCACCAATATCGTTTTGGTGCTCTTTGGGCTCGTAGTATTCCAGGATACCATTCTTCCTGATTGCGTTGGCCTTCTCCTTCATAACCAGTTCGGAGATACTCGGCCTATTGACCTTGGTTCTCAACGCCTGAACGATGGCCTTAGAAAAGGCATTCTCGACCTCTACGCCGGTCATACCCAGTGCCGCTGTGGTAACACGGTCGAATTCCTCGTCCGTCAACTTCATGGTGCTCTTGTCGAACCAGGGCTCATTGATGTCTTTGCCGTTAACCTCCCACAATTTCTTGTTCGAGTCATACAAGAAATCCCATGTCTCTTCAATCTGCTTTCGATTCGGCAGGTCGAAGTTGATAATAACAGCATCGCGGTCCAACTCCACCGGCAACTGGCTGACAGGAGTAAGGATAATAACACACTTCTTCTTCTGTTTGAAGTCTCGGGCGATATCCCTCAAGTTCCTGACGACGGCGGGATTCTTGTAGAATGCATGCAAATCTCGTAACACAAAGATTGTGCCAGACTCATCATTATATCTTTCACGGATACTCTTCAACATACCAACTGGCTCGCCCGCTTGTTCCTTTTGTTTTGTCCCGATGTTCGTCAATCCTTCGGTTACTGACCATGTAACAATATTGCGGAGGCATTCTTGTGCAGCTTTACCAATTTCCAACTCGGCCCTACTCTCCTCATTAGTCACCATAATCATCAGCGGATATCCGGCCTTGATGTAGCTAACCAACTCTTGGTTTGCTTGGTCGGCTTTGCTGGATTCCTGGTCGCTCTTGCTCATTTTGTTGCTTCCTTTAGAGACTGTCCTTTGTTGTCGCCTCTTTGTGCCGCGCCGCTCTTTTCGCAATAATTGTTTCTTATAAGAATCACTCAATAAGACCATGGTATTGCAGATGCTCTTCTATGTCGCGCAGAACCTTGTCTCGGTTCGGCTCCCAACCAAAAAATAGCCCCGGCACAACAATATGCCCAACGAACATCGGCGGCGACATTACCTTGTACCACATTTCACCATTAGTCAGAATACAATACTTATTAAATAGCAATCGCATGTGAACGCCATATAGCATCAAGAACCATGGTTCGGCATCTGGCGTACTATAATCATATGTAATTAAACCATCACATAACCCAACAATCCTGCATGATATCAGAATCTGGTTCCAGACGTGGCCTGCGATAAAAGCGTTTGGTACCATGCCGTATGGTGTTGCGAGCGCGGCTCAGTAGAAATTAAGGAGATTACATGGTGCCAGTAGGAGGTACTGGCGGGGTTGGATGCCATGGGCCATCTGGGGAGACAGCGCAGCCTGTGGAGAGGTTAGGACAGAAGAAAAAGTCCTCTTGGCAGCATTGTTCCGGTAATGCGGGGGCTTGCCTTATATCTGCTTGCACTTCTTGTGGCGTTCCTTCAAATTCTTGCCACCAGCCAAAATCAACCTGTGATGAACATGATGGGTCTGGGACCCATACCGGCAGATTTAAAACGATAGATGTGGTAATTGATTGGTCAAACAACCATCGTCTTATGCCCTTGCTAGTGTCAATCGATGGTTCAAGCGCAGCTAATTTATCAGAATTACTGACTTCCCCAGATAATACAATAGCAAAACTAGTGCAGCCATCTTGCACTTGAAGACCACCATATGGCCTCAACCTGATTGATGGGATATCAATTAAATCTTGTCTTATATAAAATATATTATCATTTTGGGCTCGCCGCAGACTAGTTATAAATTCAGTAGCCTTTAGTGCATATAAACTAGACTCTGTGACAGTAATAAATGGCTCGCCATCACTGCCATTAATGCCTTTTGGTCCCCTTTGCCTTACCTTTACAGACCAATCATCACCCCATTCGCCATCAATTACAACCGAAGCCGAAAACAACCCATTTTCATATTGTAAATCTGTAGAAACGATTGTTTCAGATGATTTTTTAATCTCGGAGTCACCAGTATCAATATTTAACCAGATTTCTATCTCGCCACCATCGATATTAATAATACGCATTGATATATCAGTATCGAGCGGTGTCTCAATTTTAATATCTGATATTGATAATTTGTTATTATCTATTTGTGCAACAAAAGTTGGTTCTACTGGACCTGCTAGCCCATCAACACCATCATCGCCAGTGGCACCGCGTTTCCCTTTTGCACCTTGACACGCAGAATTGTTTAATAAATTCGTTAAAGATGAACGATTTAGCTCAATGCGTATATCGTTATTCTCAATAGTGAACAGAAACAGTCTATTGTTGGTTAGCGGCTGAAGCATGTAATAATACGCTTCAGCGTTGTCAACAAACTTAAAATCTATTATCTCTTCGCTGCGTGCATCCTCCAAGACCCCCGTAATCTCCGGTGTTATCAAGCCATTTTGTTTATAATTAACAATCTGGCTGTCTACAGACCCACCGATGTCAATCCATTGATTAAATTCGGCAGAATACTGAAACCGCGTACCGCTAAAATCTATAGCAATTTGGCCATCAACCGGTGGGTTTGGTAAAATCGCAACCATATTTATTAACTAGCAGCTGGAATATCAGCAGTCTTGATTCTAACCGAGACGGCAATCTCTTGCCCACTATTATTTGCAACAGCTACCTTAAAATCATTATATGCAGTTGGGTCAATAGGCAGAGTATAATATACAGTAGTATTCCGGACTGGCGTAACATTTACAGCAAATGGTGCACCATTGCCATCTGCTGTTTCATAATTAGCACCATCTATGTCGCCGAGAATATGGATAGTTATATCACCATCTATGTCGCCGGTATCATCTTCAGCAAAAGCAAAACTTAGGACACAAGCTGATTTCTGGTCTAATACCGTAATAGCGTCACTAGTATCAGTTGCAGAGTCTGCCAAGGCATTTGCATCCCAATCCCCACCACTCTCTTGGACAAAAGACCAAGCACTCCAAAAATGTCCAGTATTAGCCATTATTCATTCTCCCATCTACCTAGCATTGTCTGTTATGCTATTTTTGACTAACAATTGGCCCTAGCCATGAATTATTATTTATGCTTTCTTCGATAGAAATGTGCACGTTGTCTAAATCATGTGCACATTCGAACGCACATGGTTCATTGACCCAATCAATACCAGATTTAATTGCATGTGCTTTAAGGCTATCTCTGAACCTCAAATCTGATATGCATGCTTTGCAATGTGCTTCGACAGTCCTTAAACCAGTGCGATAACACTGCCATGAACTAGCTTGCCTATTAGTCGCCCTCTTCTTGTCACGCATATACTCAACGATTTCGGTAAATTGTTTATTTTTAAATTTCTCATACACAAAGAAGGCATCTTCCCATAACTCATTTTCTATTTCTTCCGGGTGGCTTCTATAAAGCTTCTTGTCAATTATGGGCACAGCCTTCTCAAAATCTCCATAACCAAGAAAATCGCCAATACCTATTAATGTCGAATCTGGGTCCGCCAATAAATCTTCGTAATTCACATAAATTATAGGTATGTCTGGATTTTGTATAATCCATTTAGCTGCTGCAGTCGTAACCCTGATAAACATCTGCGGCGTATGGACTTTTTTGCCCTCAAATAGGTCAAATCGCTTACCCCATTCATCCCGCATCGTTGTATTTCGAATCAAGTTTTCTTGTGACTTAGCAACAGATTTCGGGTTCCGAAGCATATATATTATACTATTTATATATTTAGGGTCCGAGTTTGCCAAACCCTGCGACACAATTTTGCATATATGCTTCTGACCATTTTCCTCTAGTGTAGACATCGAAGCCTCTACGGCTAACGAGTATCTAACTCCTTGAACAGTGTATTGGCATTCCCAAAAACCATTTGGGTTTAAATCTTTAGATTTAGATATTCTATCTTTTTGATTTAGGTCTTTTTTCTCAAGGCCATAGAGCCTGATTGCATATTCTTGGTCCGACTCTTGTGGCCTCTGCTTTAATCGTGTTTCCTGTGGAAATTTAGTGCCGATAATTTTATTGTCACCAAATACAACACGCATACAATCCATCATTAAACTAGTGCCACTTCGCGGACAACCAGATACAACTATCATTTACGCCTCCAAATGTATTTACCAGTTGGGATGCCCATTTGCGTCGCCACGCTGAATCGTTATAGTAACAGACCCAACAGTATAAGCCTGGAATAACCTGTCTTTAATTATGCCATTAACACTATTGCTCGTATAAGTAACAAATGTGACACCAGGTACTGTGCCAGTGTTAACTGCAACAGCCGCAAATGATGATTGAACAGCCGGTTGGGTGTCTCCCTGCGCAGTATGTGGGAATAACACAGATGTCGGCAAGCTATATGATGGAATAAATACGCCTCTAAATGAGGCGAGTATAGTAATATTATCAGCAGCAGGATTATTCTTAAATTGCCATAGCTGATTCTGCTTCAAACTATAGAAATAAACCGAAGCCAAACTCCCAGTTCCTGTAGCAGTCCTGGTAAGGGAGTAATTCATATCATAAGCAGCTGGGCATAAAGCATGCACACCATTTCCATAACCATTCCAAGTTTCACCAACACCCAACCCGGAAATCGTTGCAATAACTTCTGGTTTAGTGCAATGAGAAGAGCTACTGCTAGGCACGCCGCTAGAGGAGGAGCTACTAGAGCTAGTAGAACTACTGACCGATGAACTAGAACTACTACTACTAGAGCCAGTAGAACTACTGACCGATGAACTAGAACTACTGACCGATGAACTAGAACTACTGACCGATGAACTAGAACTACTGACCGATGAACTAGAACTACTGACCGATGAACTACTGCTGGAGCTACTGGAGCTACTACTGGAACTAGAGGAGCTAGCAATACCAGAACTGGAACTAGAGGAGCCAATACTACTACTGGAACTACTAACTGCACTAGAACTAGAAGACCTACGAACAGGCGGCGGCCCCGGTGGTGGCACTACTGGCACTATCGGGCAGTCGCCGAGGTTCGGGCATAAGAAAAAATCTTCTTGGCAACACATAGCTTCTAATTGTTCAGCTTCTCTTATATTATTTATCGGTATATTATAGGCGTTCCACCAGTCAAATTCGACTCCGCCTGGTATTACCTCATCTGCACTCGGCCTCAAACATGCTGGGTCGGGGTCCCATTGCGGCAATAATAAGGTACTAACAGCAGTGCTAGATGATGCAAACTGCCACCGCCAAATACTTTTCGAATTAGAGACAGTAGGTTCAATCGCGGAGTATTTAACCGACACCCCGGTCGCAGGCGACTCAAATTTTATGCTATCAACACCAAAGGGCCTTAGATGAGCTGTTGGCCATAATTCAATATCATATTGTGTCGCATAAAATAAGTCAGAATTTTCTGCCCTAAGCGATGAGATAGCTTTGTTTGATACTACAATAGGGTCTTGCAAGGAAACCCTATTAACTTCTAGGAATGGTTCGCCATCCTCGCCGCCTGCGCCAGTTGGGCCTACTTGGCGAGCTTTAGCAAACCAATCGCTCCCCCATTGCTCATCTATTATCAGCTCCACATCCAGCAATTCATCTACATATGACACATCACTAGATATAATAGTGTATGGAAAATCATCACCGTCTATGGAAATAATGCTGCCATCTAAGAATAATATCTCCAATAATTGAGTATTATCTAAAATTAGCCTGACAGATATTGGGGAGTCAATAGGAGTTTGGACAACAGTACTAAAGTATAGGCGATTGCCATCTATCTGTGGGATAATAATTTTTTCATTGGGACCAGGAAGACCATCAGCACCAGGTGCTCCTGGCGGACCATCCAACCCCTGTGGACCAACACACTGGCTGGCATGCAAGAGCCTGGTCAACCGATTGCGGTTAATCTCGGCACGAACAGTATTGTTCTCAACTGTAAATCGAAATAAACCATTTGTGGCGTTCAACATATAATAATACGCATTAGTATTATCAACAAATTTAAAATCTGTTATCTCAGCGGCCCGACCATCATCTAACAATCCGGCCATATCTGGTGTTATTAAGCCATCTTGTTTGTAGCCTACAATCTGGCTATCGATTGTGCCGCCGATATTAATCCACTCATTGAATTCAGCAGAATATTGAAACCGCGTACCACTGAAATCTATAATGATTTGCCCATCGACCGGATTGTTTGATAAATCAGCCGTAATTCCTACCTCAACCACAAACTGCAGTCAAATCGTGGTCACCAAAAATATCAATCCATATGAGTGGTTGTGCGGCTCCACCCGGACCCGATATACCAGTCCAGACGACATTTTCTGATGAATCTTCCGATGGGTCAGTCCAGTGTGAGCCACATGTCACTGCCCAACCTACCAGGTCTTGCAAATTATGATTAAGGTGCAATATAAATGGGTCAGTAAATGGCGGATTGCACAGATATGTAGACTTGAATTCGCCGATTTTCTGTTCAGAAACTTCAGCGGCCAATTGCCAAACATCTTGGATATTTATAAAGATTTGGCGAGCAGTAGTGATAATACCAGTCCTATAAACTTCTCTATTTACTAGCCGCCCAGCATTTTCAGACACACCCCATACTCTCGGCTCCTTCTTAATCGTAATTATATCCAGATAACTGCTGATTGTTTCCCAATATGTTTCATAGATAACGCCATAATCGTCTTTAAATGAGAAAGACCCTTCATCTGGCCATGGTGCTGGACCTTCTGCACCGTTCACATCAAGCACCCATGAGCCATCGTCTAGCGTCTGCCTAAGATTAAACAACGACGAATTCTGGTCGTCTACCCCTTCTAATGGTGTGTCAATCAATTCCGGCAGTATCATCGTCTGGTCATATTCAACCTGGTCATTGTCTGTAGTGCCATATTCTTGCAAGAATTCTTCAGCTGTACAGGCCATAACGGTGGGTGGCGATATCTCTAATGCAAATAGGTCATCCAAACTCATATCAAATAATTCATCTAATTCGAGGTTGAGTAAGTCTAGCGGAACAACCGTGGCCGAATCAGCACCGCAAATAATATGCAAGCAACCACAATCCAATCTATTATGCCTATAGAGGTCATAGGTAAAACTGGCCGGGTCTACTGCAATTTGCGATATCAGTGTAAAGAGTAAACGACAATCTGTAGCGACAGCAGGAATATCCAACCCATTTGCTAACGCAGCCGAATCGGATGATGACGGGAAGTAATCGATAACATCAACAACTTCACTATCAGACAAAAACCCTGTAGATGCTGGATAGCCATCAGAGACATCAACTACACCACTACCACAATCAGTTGCAGACCTAAATGTCCTAACACTATCAACGTCGATAATACCAGTTGATTGCACCGCACCATCTAATGTGATAGCTGGGTGGCCACCTAATATATCCATATAGATTGCATGTGTAACTTCATCTTCAGACACAATATTAGTGCCGCTACCAACTTCGTGCTCGCATAAACTTGAAATATCTGGTGTCAGCCCATTAGCATCTAATTCATATGGTTGGTAATCAAAGACTAAAACTTCGCCGGTACTGTCTAATTCTAAACTAGCATTTAACGGATTGGCATATCTAGGCGCGTGACAGTCACAATCAAGTGGAATATCCCATGGTTTTAACTGCCATGTGGGGCTAACAAAATCTGCCTCTAGTGCGCCCAGAGTTGGCAATCTGTGTCCTGGGAAGTTCAAATTGTCTTTTTGGATATCTAATGATATTCGCCTAATAGCCAACCAATTAAATTCTACATCGCTATCATCTAAACTGATATTATTAGAATAGTGCAGGCTATTAGGGTCAGTGCGACTGTATGCACGATATTTGTGCCCAAGCAAATTCATTAAAGCCGGATTAGAATCGTTAATTCCAATATAGCCATTTAATATTGAATTCCCCAAGAAACCAGGCGACGGGTATGTGTAATAAACACCTGCACCCATTCCAAGTTCGCACGGTTTAAACCGCCATAATTCATCGCACGACAAATCCATGCGATAGCTAATCTGGTCTTTGGGGCGTCCCTCATAACAATAGTCGCTGCCATCTAATTCGCACAGCGTGGCCCGTGTCGCATCGTCGTCAGTCCTAATAGCATCTTCTAACTCAGTTTGTTGTGTTCTAGCGATGCTAGTACGGTCTTGGCCATCTTCATTTGCGGTGCAATTAGCTTCTAGTGCAGCCCAAGCATTGAATTCAGCCGCAAGGTCACCCAACACCCTGTCTCTATAATCTATATCCCATCTTCTAAAACCATATTCTTCGGGCGTATAATGCGGACAATCTCCTGGCGATGTTGGTATAATAGCTTCTGGTGGCGTTTGTTGTTTGCCAGCATCACTAGCCAAACTCTGTTGTACTTTACCACCAACACAAAAATCAGTGACTTGATATGTGTCACTCGCCAACATCGTAATCATTACTTTTCTTAACAACGAGTGGAATGCTTTGATGTTGAATAGAAAATCAACCAGGAATGTAATTACATTCGGGTCTACCTGTTCGCCATCCTTCTCCACGATGATAATATCAAATCTATTTGATTGCAAATCACCCATATCAGAAGGGATAGTGATTTTATCATATACATATGTCGCAAAGATGTACAGAACAGTCTCATCTTCAGTAAAATCATGGTATTTGCTAAGACTAAGGTCCAAAACATTTGCAACGAAGTCTTGCTTCAACCCATGTTGCATAATAGGGGCGTCACCAGAGGTCGTTATATCAGACACATAACCATCCGTACCTATTAACGCAGTAGTAGACCCAATAAGGCCATCTTCAGCCTCTACTTGGCTAACAGTACTTGGCAGCATTAGCCAAGTATTTGGTGCTGAATAATCTAATGCATCGAAGTCAGTTGATAATTCAACACCAACTTGACTAAGATAAGTATGAGCACTAGACCCGCGCTCCGCAACGTATGCCCTGACAGTCATAGACCGACCAACAACACGGTGAATTATAGGCACTGATGTTTGGGCGAATCCATCTTCGGTAAATTCTAATAATAATGGCTCAGTGGTAACCATGCGACTAGACCCGATTTCATATTCTTGGCCGGTCGCTAATTCCTCGCCTGGGGCAACATATTGCTCCCCATCTGGGGTCCACCATATGTTCTCAACATCAACAGCAAACCCAAATAAGTCAAATAATTCTCGGACTGCTCGCTTTGAACCTTTTAGTTTTTGCAATTTAACAATGTTACGTAAAACTGTTCTGCGAAGAGCGTCAACTGATTGCGGGAAATATGGTAATTCCCATCCCAACAAGAATCCTAAATATGGTATATTCTCTGGCGACACATCATATACCCAATTAACGCGCTGCTGCAGCTCTTGCTCGTCGTGTATATCTTGCAAGATATCCGAGAATGGCCGATAAAATTCTATAGTTGTGTCAGTTGATTTTTTATCGCTTGTAAAATATAAATTAGGAGTCACCTCAAACATCATTTGAAGTGCCTCGCCTGGGTGTTTTATCAACATCCTAGAGGATGCGGTAGTCTCATTATCACTGATACACAGCAATTCATCATTATCAGATATTGACCTCTCATAATAAGTCGCCTCATATGATAAGAAGTATCTGCCATTCGGTAGCTGCTCAACTTCAAGCTGCACATCGGAGATATCAATATAATCGGCGTGCGAAATATATTTAACCTCACCAATAATACCGGCGCGACATGTAAATTTTATATCCTCGGCATTCCTGGTAGTTGTTGACGCACCAGAACTATCCAGGTATTCTACACTATCTAGATTTATAATTCTATTATTTAGTGCGGCCTGGTTAAGTGTAGTGCCAAAAACTTCATAGCTCGGGTTAAAGATGCCAACATGGTCATGGCCCGCGACCGGGGATTTGCCTGCATCTACTATCGATATCCTCACACTTTTTACGCCCGCATTGCCAAACGGGGCTCCAGATATATCCCTCATATGTGGAACTACCAATATCATAGGGAGGCCGAACGGACGCCATGCCGTACGGTCTGTATGGTATGGAAACATAAAAAACGACGGGAAGTTAATTTCTGTTAGTTCTGCCATCTTATTTTATATTTACTTCAAGCTCAAAGATACAATTATGGATATCCATATGCTTCATGAATGCCAGGTTAAGACCGCTATAAATAAGTCTGTAGACAAAAAGTTTGGAGGTCTTCAAAGCAAGGCCGCCCAAAAGGTCGGCGTACGTAATTCCGTACTTTCTCGCTACAAGAAGCTGGGGCAAAACGGATGGAACAGCCGCAAAAGATGGCCTAGTCTCAAGACGTTGATTAAGATTAAACACGTATTAGGGAAAGAAACGTACGAAGCACTACTAGCCGCTGCAAATAAAAAATTCAGGCCAAAACACAAGAAGAAATAGGAGTTACAAATGCCATACCCACAAGGACCAGAAGACGTTGCGAACGGAATGGGCAAGGACAGACTCATCGAAGATGGAGCCATAAACGGCGGAGCACCAAATGGGCATTCATATGAACTTATGGAACGCCCGGATGGCACTCGATACATCAATTATGAAAGCCATGAGGACGCTGGTACTGCCGACTCCAAAGACGACATTGAGAGCGAATGGGCAGCATCTTCTCTCGGCGAGTACTTTGTCGATTCACATATGCACCCAGAATTCGCAAAATGGTGGCAACAGCCACAACGCATCGACGGGATAGATGTAGATTATATACATATACCATCAGGCATGAAGGCAGCTTATCGCAAACGATATGATGGACAATGGTGGGTTCTTTATAATTCAAAATGGGTAGAATCCAACGATCAAGACGACGGCAACTATCGCCCAATTTAGATAGGTAGTTTCCAGGGTGCAGTGATAATATCGGTGCAGCAATAATAGTATCGAAGCGTTAAGTATTTAAGCAAAGATAGATAACGAAACATTGCGGGATAGAGCAGTTAGGTAGCTCGTAGGGTTCATAACCCTGAGGTCGCTGGTTCGATTCCAGCTCCCGCCATTGGTAAGAACATGCTGAACAACGTAACACAATTTGGTCCTTCCTCTCCAGTCGCAGTCGCGACCGTGGCCCCTAAGTGGGCTGATTCCGAACCATCCGTATAGGCTCTCCTCCCAGATATCTAGATATGATTCTGGCGAGAGCCAGAAGGCTCAATTTGTAGATGTGCAAAAGCATGAAAGCAGGAAAACACGAGAAATCGCAGCTCGCTAGGAGCGAGTTTTCCTTTTGAAAAGTTAGAGAGGTCTTGTCCTAGTAGACAAATTGGTAAAGTCACTAGGACACATGCCCCGGTAGACAAAGCAGGGAAAGTCGCCGCTCTCTCACAGCGGAATTTTTGCGGGTTCGAGGCCCGTCCGGGGTATTGTTCTACGCCCCGTTCTTCTAGTCTGGTTAGGATACTGGCCCTTCAAGCCAGCGACACCGGTTCGAATCCGGTACGGGGTAGTGTGGCCTCATGTTCCAAGGCAGGCGATTGAGTCCCCAAAACTCGATGTGGTTGGTTCGATTCCAACAGACCACGTAGCATTATGGATTACAGATATCCAAACGACATAGGGCGAAATGATAATTGAATATAAGATATGATTGAGCATTATGCCCCATGCACAAGCAAGAAACGGTCTAAAAAAGATGTCAAGACAATCAGAAAGTGGTTAGCCGATTACAAACGCAGACTATCTTGTGAAGAATGTGGTGAAAGCCATCCAGCATGCCTGACATTTCATCACCGGAATCCCAAAACCAAACGATTCAATATAGCAATCGCCGTAGCCAAGGGATTCAGTAAAGAGGCAATCATACGAGAAATGAAGAAATGCACGGTGTTATGTTGCAATTGCCATCTCAAATACCACTACGACCTTAAGATTAAAGCTGAATTAAAATGACTTTATAATCAGTAGTGATATAAAGACCATCATTAGCAACAAAAGCAATTTGGCCATCACCAAAAATGTCTGGGATATTCAAACCAGATAAATCAGAAATCAAGAACACGTTATCATACACCACATCGCCTTCTAACGATAGTCGTGTAATCCGCTGTCCGATGGCATTGCGCGGCACAATTGAGTGATTGTTAAGCTGGATAATAGTGATGTCTTCCGCATCACACAAAAATTTACCATCAAGACACTCAAAATAAATCTGATTTACTGAACCAGTACCTCTTTTGCCCTTAAATATTTGGGGCATATCAACTTCAGCACCAATAAATATCCTGACGTTGCTGTAAACACAGCTATTAGTGACACTCATTCTGACTGCTCTTAACATATTATATATTTGCTGGCCTCAATGTATTGAAACAAACAAGATATGGAAAAGACCATAAAAGTCGACCCATTACGAGTTAAGAATACATCGGATTGCGTGTATTGTGCTGGGATAGTATCTATAGAAATTGGATTCTATGCCATTGCAGCGATGGTAAAATGGGCTGCAGAAAATCATAGTAACATCATGGGTCGGAGCAGAAGATGAAGAAAACAATCAATATTCCCAAGACTGAAATTTCCAATGACCTTAGTTCGGAAGCTGCAGCAATCGGCATAGTAAGGATTGTCAGCAGAGGAACAGACCAAGGCATAGAGTTCCAACTATCGTGTCGCGATATGGACAACCCTGAGCATAAAGATGTTTATTTTTGCAAGGTATGCCCGCGTGGATTATTATAAATTCGGACGATGATTGCTACATCGTCGAGCCACGAAAGCATCAATATGGTTATAGCCATGAAATCGAGACAGTGTGGCTCGGTAACGTTGAATATGCTTTTACCATTAAATGTACTCCATCTAATATGCCACTAGGGCACTTTATATTAGCAAAAGAAGCAATAAAGCGATTCGCCGAACAGCTTGTCTCAGATGAAAAACCCAATGATGACGGGTATGGTTGGCCCGACGATATACCATTTTAGTTGGAGAGGTCGCATAGTCAGGTTTAGTGCGCCATCTTGGAAAGGTGGTGGGCCGAAAGGTCCCGTGGGTTCGAATCCCACTCTCTCCGTTAGGAAACATCATGGTGTGGTAGTAACTTCGTAGAGATATTAGAGGTGCACCACATTGATAGCGATCGTTCCAATAACAACATAACAAATTTGATAATATTATGCCCAACATGCCACGCAACAGTGACTAAAAAGTTGGTTGTCGTACAAGATCGCGAACCAGTTGCTATTGTGCAATCAGTTTGCTTGCAAGAATACCTGGGGCTGTAGTTCAGTTGAGAGAACACTCGGTTTGCACCCGAGAGGTCGAGGGTTTGAATCCCTCCAGCTCCATTATTTACCGTCCTATATTAGAGAGGATATCGATAGTGGATAATCTAAGAGCGGCGATTAAAGAAATAAGAGAAAACCCGATCAATGGCATAGAAGACGACATGTTATGGGTCATAGATGAGTTATTAAAACGAGTTGAAAAGTTAGAAAGACAAGTTTCAAGACGCAACGCCTTACGGCCCATCATGCCTGAGGGATGTGGCCCAAGTTAATCTTTAGCTCCTAAAGTGTTATGGTAGCACACTAGGCTGTCGACCTAGTAGCCGGAGTTCGACTCTCCGTAGGGGCGTTAGAAAGACCTTATGTTTACGTCGCCAATAGCAAAGTCCTTGGATTATTTCCTACATCACTGGGGCGATAATATAATTTGGCGCGGTTATATTTATGTTGGCGGGAAGTGGGTGCCAATACGCAAGTATAAATGCTGTTTAATCATCACACCGTTAGACATAAGACCACCAGACGACAACCATCTTTTGTCTTAGTGGTATTCGATGAAGCCGACACAATATGGTTTAAGGCCCATATGGAACCAAATGGGTTTTATAGGTTCGACAATGGCGAATTAATTGAGCATCCCGAGGTCTATCAAGAATGCCTTAAAGCAATAAAGAGTTTAACATGAAAATCGTAGCTATATCAGACACCCATGGGGCGTTGCCGGATATTCCGGCATGCGATGTCTTCATACATGCAGGTGATATCTGCCCTACAACCAACCATACGAGAGCGTTCCAAGCCAACTGGCTGGCCGGATATTTCAACTTATGGCTGCGAAACATCCCGGCGAAGCATAAAATCGTCATTGCTGGGAACCACGATTGGATATTCTACGATGCCAAAAACATGCTGCCAAAATTACCTTGCCACTACCTAGAAGAATCTGGAATTGAGATAGAGGGCGTCAAATTCTGGGGAAGCCCTTGGTCTCCATTCTTTTGCAACTGGGCATTCAACTTCCCAGAAGACGACGATGGAACCTATGCCGAAAGACACTGGAGTGCCATCCCAGATGGCACAGATATACTCATAACACACGGGCCGGGGTATGGACATGGCGATTCTGTTTGGCAACGCCACGAGCGTAATAAGTTAGTATATCGTGCGGGGTGCAAAAAATTACTGGCGAAGATTATGAAAATCCGACCAAAGCGGCATTTATACGGGCATATTCATACAGGACAGACTCCGCCATCGCCAGATGCACTTAGCAAAATAGCATACACTGACGGGAACACAACTATATGCCACAACGTGAGTGTATTAAATGAAAGTTATAAGATGACGGGCAAACCAACAATCATTGAGATATAAATGAGCAAACCAAAGACAAGCAAAGAGGAACGTGAAAGAGCATACAATAATTTATATAAGAATGCTCTTTCATACCAGGCTCCTGCAACAATGGCAATACCACATGTCAAAATTGGTCGCAATGCAGATTGTCCGTGTGGTAGTGGAAAGAAATTTAAGAAGTGCTGTGTGAATAAACCCGGCACTTGGCAAACGGTTGAGATACCAAAAGTCGAGGAGTAATGACCTCGCATAGGAGAGTAGGGTCGGCTTGCCGATATATGCTCTCCTCTTATACGTCCGTCCTCCTGGGAGAGGGCCTCGTCTCCAAAGCGAGTGGACGGGGTTCGAATCCTCGCGGGCGTGTTGAAGTTGAAAGGATAAATATGCCAGACGTAAAAACACATACTGTTGAAATAAATGCAGCAGATATTGGGTTTCATTTTACTAGTAGTAGCAGTGAGATTTTTGATGCCGCTAAACACAAAGATGAAGTTTTACGCAACCACAGATGGCTAGTTCACCGTTTGCCAGAATCATGTGATGTCTGCCCACTGTTGTTGAAATCCGTCGAATTTCCAAAATTTGATTACGGTGCAGACGATGAAGCGATTGTCAAAGTCACCTATTATGATGAGGATGACGCAGATGAAAAATACCGCCAAGGTGTCCGCGAAGGCAAGATTAAGCAGCCTAAGGAACTAGAAAATTTCGACCACAAAGCAGCAGCCATAGAGGCACGCGAAAGAATATTTGCCGAAGGCCGAGAATTAGATAAGTCTGGCATCGTTTCATTTACTTTTGGTACTTATATCATCACAATGTTAGATGAAACGGGAGAACCATTAAAAATAGGGTCTAGTGGCGCTCGGCTAAATAAATTCACTGTTACTGGATTAGATGACACAAGGCTGCTTCACGCAGTCACATTGCCACCATTAGATTATACTAGTTCAGAACTTTATACCATAAGTTTTGAGTATTATGTTGGTGGCAACGAACTGGGAGAAGCCGAGCAGGTTCAATAATGAGCACAGAAATCGGAATTCTGGACCTGAAATATGACATTGAAGGAGATAGGTTCGAAGTCTCAGGTAACCTAAATCTGGAAGGTCAGAAAACAGTTGTCGATGCATTCTTAACTGAACAAATAGGTGCTGGAGTCGATACCAGCCCGGCCGCTAAAATGGATGTTTACCACATTCGGTTGCAATGGTATCCTGAAAATGATGACATCAGAGTTAGCGACAATACTGAAAACAAAGGTTTGAGAGACGGGATTCTGATGCGTTTTCGCAGAGAATTGGGTGATTAAAATTGTCGGGCGTTTAACTCAGCGGCTAGAGTTCCTCGTTTACACCGAGGTGGTCACAGGTTCAAATCCTGTAACGCCCATTGGTTTTGATGAGGCTAGAAGCAGTGGTTGGGAGTCAGCACCATAACGCACCGCTGGCACCACGTCGCACTGTACGTCCCTTGGCGTTTGGGCAAGTGCACACCAAACAAAAAGGCAAACGGGACGGGAGTCGGGAACGGGGAACCCCGACCAAAACCAAATAGACGGGGCGTAGCTCAGTTTGGTTAGAGCGCTGCGTTTGGGACGCAGAAGTCGCTGGTTCGAATCCAGTCGCCCCGATTTATGATTGATTGGGCTGATATAAAGATAAGCAAAACGCCGCTAAAAGACAAAATTATCTTATGTCCTGTTTGTTTTGGAAATGGTTTTATTCCAGAAGCTTATTATATGAATCCAGAATTAGATGAGTATAGTGAAGTTGGCTATAATTGTATTGATTGTAAGTATTGTTGCGGAACTGGACAAAGATTTTGGATATTTACAAAAAGCTGGGGAATACTGCAGCGGATAATCTTCTAAATAGGCAACCCTGGTTCGAATCCAGTCTGCCCGATTATCAATTCCGGAGAAATAATGTACGCCATAAATACAACCTCGGTACCTTCTTTCCAAGCTTCTATTTTTGTCGGCACAAAAAACAAAGACACAGGCGAAGTTAAAAGCCTCGCAGATATAGAAGAAATCTGCCAGAGATATTGTGATGAAGTAAGTCTTTGCGTAACAGTCACCCCTACAAATTTCATTTATACAAATGGAAGAGAAGCAGGGGCTATCGTCGGATTAATTAATTACCCAAGATTCCCCACAATCTCCACAGCTATGCATAGTACAGCAATAGAGCTAGCCGATATTTTATTGCACGAAATGGGGCAATATAGGGTAACTGTCATCATCGGCACTGAAACCATTATGCTATCAAATAAAAATACGGTATGAATTTAGACAATATTTTCAAGCAAGAGCGTAAACGGTTAAAGTTTTATAATTCACATCCTGGTTATAAATCATCTATGTCTCGCCGTAGCAAAAAACGGCTAATACGCATCCTAAATAAAGCAGGTGTGGTATTAGACAATAATAGCCATGTCTTGGATATCGGATGTGGAGACGGCAGAGTATCAAAATTAATCGCATCGCAATATGAATGCAACGTTATAGGTGCTGATTATTCAGAAGCTAGAGTCGAACGCGGCAAACAAACTATTGGTGATTTACCAGTTACGCTTGTTGTAGACAACGCATATGACTTTATAGATAAATATGAGGGTCAAGCGGATTTGATTATGCTATTTGAGGTATTAGAGCATCTATCTGACCCAAAACTGCTATTGGAAAAATGCAAGAAGAAATCCAAAACAATAGTTGGCAGCGTCCCGCTTAATATGCGTTGTTTTACTCACATACAACTATTTAAGTCTGTGGAAGCCGTAGAAGCATTAGGTGTGAGTGTGATGTTTAGAACAAAGAGGCACATGTTTTTTAGCTGGGTGTAGCTCAGTTTGGTCAGAGTGCGGCGTTCGGGACGCCGAGGTCGCGGGTTCGAATCCCCCCACCCAGATTATGACATCACAGGTTGCCCTATATCGGACACTAACTCCAGCATTTCCTGGATTAAGCTAATAATAGCTGCCGCATTATCGGCACCTGTGAGCAAATCGCTCGCACCAAGTGCCGTCAAATGGTCAATCCTAGCCCCGTTCTCATATGTTACCGATATTGGGTAAGAGGTACCGTCATCGAATGTCATTATGAAATACAAATGATGGACAACATCTTTAATATTCGTTGTAGCCCCAGGAGGCGTAGAACCCCACGAAAACGCAGTAACAAATGGAAGTTGACTAATCATATTTTGCCATGTAGCAAAATACTCAGAGCTATTAGCTACATCAATATTGGCAGTATGGATTTGGGAGATTGCGGCATTGATGCTCCACTTCAAATCTTTTAGGTCACTCCACTCCATCTGGCAGTTCCATGCCCCATTGGTCCCATTCACATACGCAACAACGCCAGAAAAGCTCCCTACTATACTATTGCACCGTGCCATGTTAGCCTCCAAATCTGTTATATATTTGAGCTAAGTATTAAAATGATAATGACTGAACAAGATGCCATAAAAGTCCTAGCATTTATTGCCAAGCATAATTTGCATGACCATATTTGGTGGAGGTGCGATGGAGAATATGCCCCAATAACTATCTGGGTCAACTGCAATGATTTATTTTATTGGGCACAAGCTGACGCAGAAGATTTGAACATCGGGGATTTGCCAATTCTAGAGCAAGCTATCGTGGACCTCTCTGCTATTGATGATGTGTTGGGTGCATGTTACAGCACAGATTTATACTGCTGCCGTAAACGTCAGATGAGGCCGCAGAAACCAGCATATCCAACTAGAAATACTCTCGGTTGAAATGTGCTTTTAGCCTCGTCATAAGATTTCTTAGTCTATACAGAACCCCTTGCCGTGTGATGCCTATAGTGGCAGCAATATCCGTCATAGTGATGCCACCGAAATACAATTCAAGTAGTAGCTGATTTTCCACATCACACATAGCCATTGCTTCATTCCATATATCCTTGGGTATCAATATCTCACAAGGCTCTGGGGTGTGGCCATGCCATTGCTTGTCTTCTGCGGCTTGGCGTATTCTTGACCTATAATATTTCTGCTTGTTATCAATACTACAGCGTTTTAATACGGTATCTCTGGCTAATTCATCACGCAATCGCTGGTATACAAATCTTGCGAATGATTTTTGATAGCATTTGCTTTTTGTAGGGTCAAATGTAGGTATAACCGATGCCATAGCGCCATTAATAGCACTACATAAATCTTCTTTATCAACAAAATCATATTGTCTGCCCGATGCTGAACAAGCTGTCCGATTGCAAATTTATGTCCAGGCCCACGGTAGTCTTTATATTCAACCCAACCCTCAGGTAACGCCTCTTTCTTCGCTTCTCTCTTCGCTTCTCTCTTCGCTTCTCTCTTCGCCTCATCACATCCAACCACCATCAACACAAAAAGCAGAGAAACACATAGTACTTGGCGATTCATGGCTCGTCCTCTCTAATGTCTTTTAAAGAATTTGTGGGCAAACTCAAATTGGAAACCTAACCTCTTGGCAAACGTCTTGTCAGTGGTTTGGTCCCCAACCATTATACACTGCGCCGGGTTCAACTTGAATTGTTCAATAAGATTAACACCCATGCCACTCTGCGGCTTCCTACAATAACATGAGATAGGTGGCACTTTATGCGGGCAATATTGTGTGTAAATCTGAATCCCAATTTGCTTGTGTGTCTCCTCAAAACAAGCTTGCACCTCATCGTCAGTAAGCACCCCCTTGCCTATTCCAGATTGGTTTGATATCCCAAGCAGCATATAGCCCTGCCGTATGTAATCCATCAGCTTCTCAGCCACACCAGGAATAACCTTGACATCTCCCGGCTTTACAGGATATGGGTAATCGCCGGTGGATTCACGTAGGGTGCCGTCATAATCCAACAATACAGCTTTATTGGAGCATAGCGACGGTTCCCTAACAAATTTTACTGTCGTAAGTTCATCAAAACCTTCCGTTATGACTGGCTTCTCAAGGTCTTTCCGGTATCTGAATAACACTGCAACCGGAAATACACCAGGGTCATCGATTCCTTTCGTATCCTGAGCAGTGAAAAATAGCCTACCATGTTTTTTAATCATGCGGTGTAAAGCGTTGATTTGGGCGTCCTCAATGCTAGTGTCCATTCGCTGACCAATAACTGTTGCTCCATGCTTCTTAGCTAATTCTATAAATGGCTTTCGGGTATTTGCAGTTGTAAATAAATTATCGGTCACAACATCTCTGCCATCGCGCAAAGCAGCAGCCATCTTAGGCAGTAGGTCGAATGTTCTACCACCCTCTGTGTCTCTATTTAAATGGACACACCCATCGGTCAATACCTTTTCAGCAAGCGTACTTTTCCCAGACGCCGGAGCACCCATTATAATCGTAACTTTCATAATTTCCTTAATTCCTCTCTAATCTTCCTTTTGCATTCATATGGGTCCGGGGCGCGTCTACCCATCAGAAATAATAAATCCCATAGCAAGGCGTAATCACTATCTTCGTCTTGCCAGGCATCCCATATAGCTTGCAGCCCTGCACTAGTGCGGAGGGATGCTTCTTGGTCTGACATTTCAGAATCGAAAAATGCACAACCATACGGAGAATCACCATGGATAGCACATTTGCCATCATGAAGGAATTCACAGTGACCGACACTATTCCTGTCTGGTACTAACGTGCGGAGTCTCTGTCTAACGCCATCCTTGCTTATCTCAGCACCCGGAGAAGCCAATAAATGTGATTTGGCTAGTTGCAATGGATTACACCCAAACCTATCGCACAATCTACTAATGTCGGATGGAACTAGATAACTTGGCATATACTTACAGCACAGCACATCTTCGGCATTCGCCGACACTGTACGATGGAATCCAAATTCCGTGCGGTCTTTGTTGTTCATATAGCGTTATGCTACATAGCCGCCGCGCAGGAAACCATCAAATATAAAATAATTAGGAGTCATTGGAATCATGAACCTCGCTAACAGCAATGAACTACTATCACATATCAATGCTGAATATGATAAGATTAAGAAAACGTTAAAAGACATAATCAGCAATGACCAACCGGACGAATATCACCAGACTATAAAAGCTACCGGCGGCGTATGCGAAGGTTGGGGGCTAATAAATCGGCCAGCAGTAGCTGCTGGGTTTTACACAGCCCAAGCTGGCACAATCATCCAGGAACATATTCACAAAGAGTCCGCCGAATATTGGATTATATGCGAAGGTACGGTTAAATGCTCATTTGACGATGAATCATATGAAATAGCAAATACAGGTGGGTCGATATACATACCTGCTGGTGTGGCTCATAATTGTGAGTTTATGACGTACGCAGAAATGATAGCTGTGACTATACCAGCTTGCGAAGGAATGCCAAATGCCCCATTCTGATGATGAAGACCGGATAGAATTAAAAAATATGTCCAAAAGAATCAACGAAGCTTACATCAAACTGAAAAGAGATTTGATTATAGCAAGAGATGGATTCAAGGCACCTAAAGACACCTTGAATCCATCACATCAGCAAAATGATAATTATTACCAGCAATATTAATATTGCTAATTTTATCATCGCATCTAAGAAGCAGTCCATAATCACTCCTTTAATTCAGCACCCCAATAAGCTGCATCAACAAAGTGTGCCCAAGAGCGATACTTTATTTTTGGGACATTTAATTGATGCTTCGGCTGGAACGGCTTGCGAATCAACTTCATATGCGCTTCACTAGGAGTCCTATTAGCCTTCTTAACATTGCACTTGATACATGCACATACCACGTTCGTCCATTCCAGCTTACCACCTCTGCTTTTTGGAACAACATGGTCTAAGCTAAGCTCAGATGTCTTCATTTTCTTGCCGCAGAACTGGCATGTATTCTTATCTCTGGCAAACAAATTGCGTCTATTGAGCTTAGCTTCTCTACGTCTGAATTTGCCGTAACTTACAAGCCTAATTATAGTTGGGATTGCTAATACACTAGCAACACATCTAATCCAATTATGGTTATCTTTTTCAAATTCAGCTTTGAATTCGCTTAATTCCTGCCATGACTCGAAATCATAATTATTGAATTTGCCGCCATCAACATCTATAATTTCAGCCACGCCTCTAAAAACTAGGCATAGCGCACGCTTTACATCGGTTTCACCATCAGCCGCGTAGTGCTTATTTAAAACTAAAACTGAACTATTTAATGCAGTCATATTTGTACCTCTACATAATCTTTGAAGCTACTACTCCGTAATATTTACCAATTTTCCAAATCAACATTGCGTTACAAATGCGGGTGGGGAGAGTCGAACTCCCACGTCCCAAAGGACACAAGATTCTTAGTCTTGCGCGTCTGCCATTCCGCCACACCCGCCTATTAATAGTTTTTTGCACATTCTTCTAGAGCCCGTTCCAAAGGAATAACCTGAATATGGCTGGGGTCTAGCACATTGTCGGCATTGCGGAAGTATGCATATAACAATTCCATCCTCTTACGCCGAGCTTTTTCTCTAGTTTCAAATACAGTAGATGGGGAACTATGGACTCCAATACCACCCATACTATCGTTACAAGAGAAATACTCTGGTTTATCAGAGCGTTTCCTTCTCAACCTCAAGACCCATTTCATATTTCAACACCTGCTATATTAGACACAGCTTTAATCTTGGCACGACTAGACGAGGTGGTTACCCACCAGGGGCAGTTAGCATGATGACACGATTTCACTTTAATCCATAATTATCATCCAATACCCCCGGTAGGATTCGAACCTACGACTCTCGGTTCCGAAGACCAAAGCTCTGTCCGCTGAGCTACGAGGGCTTATTTGTGTTTGTCTCTGATTAACTTATCAATATCGTATACGCACGTACGTCGCCAGCCAGATTGGGGGTCGAACCTATAAGCATTATCATCAACAAACAACTTACAAAGTGGTTTGCCTGGCTCGGTCCAAATTTCATCAAACGGAATTTCATGCTTTTTTAACCAAGCTTCAACTTCAGCAGCTTGGTTGTGTTGCAATTCACCGTTGACTGTGCGATCGTGGCAACGCGTACTGTAAATTACAATATAATACCCAAATGCCTGTAATGCAGCCATCGCCTGTGCCGCACCATCTACAGGGCCATCATAGATAGTTCCATCTTGCCAGCCTTTATTGTAACCATGTAGGACACCATCAAAGTCAACAGCAATTGTGTTTCTCTTGTCCGCCATCTTCTCTCCTTATGCTAAATGGTGAAGCTGCCACGCCCGATAATACCCCCGGTAGGATTCGAACCTACGACTTTCTGTTCCGTAGACAGATACTCTAATCCACTGAGCTACGAGGGCTTATTTGTCCGTTCTTTTACGAGTTTTAAGATGCTCACGTTCAAAATCTCTTACTGCTTGTGCTGGTTTGATACTACCAACAGCAGTTACTAACCAGCCATCTTGTCCCGAGATTTCCAAATATTTTCCAACTTCTGCAAATTTACTTGGAATCCACGCAACATCAATCTTCGATTCGCGTACCAATTGGCATTGTGTGTATGTTTCTTTAGAAGGCACCTGTTTTCTCTATCCTTTCAATCATACGTTCCAATTTCTTGCCGAATATTGTGTCGCAACGTTGGCATCTTGCTTCAAAACGAACTGGGCATTTTATCTCCAATCTAAATACCCCTAGCAGGGCTCGAACCTGCAAACCTCATCTTTAGGAAAGATGCGCTCTCTCCAATTGAGCTATAGGGGCTTTTGCCGTCTGCCCGGTTCTGCCGCTGAGCCAGATTCTATGTTTGCTTCTCCTCGGGTGGGTGCATCAGGCGGGCCAGTCGCAACGCTTTGGCCAGGGTCATGCGGTGGACAATCCGGAAGAAGATGAAAGCCTCGGCCCGCAGGCGTTCAGCATCTTTCTGGCCGCTGCCATATCCGGGGCCGGTGCCGTCCAAGCCCGCTTGCATCACCCGCATGGCGTCTATAGGCTGATGTCAGCCAGCTCGTTGATGTTGTGGGCGGTCATTGGACCTCCTTCCAGATTCGAGATGCCGGGTCTTAGACTGGACGTAAAAGACCTGGTAGGGTTCGAACCTACAAACCTTGCGGTTCAGAGCCGCATGCTCTACCAATTGAGCTACAGGTCTTTGCATTATTGTAATTTCTTAAATCCAGATGGATGAGATTGTATCTTCTTCCTAATATGACTCCTCACCACACCTTCCAATTCTTCGTAAAACTCTTTTGCCACAAGAGTAATCACACCTTCGCGTCCTTGCCTCTTAATTTGGTCCATAATATATTGTCGCGCCCTGGTTTTGTTGACCATCCCAATCAATGCAATCTCCTCGTGGTAAAGTTAAAAGCGGTAGTGGGATTTGAACCCACGAATAACGGATTTGCAATCCGCCGCGTTAATTCCACTTCGCCATACCGCTAGATTTAATGTGATAGTGCACGTGCATCTTTATAAAGTTCTTCTATCGGCCTTGGGTCTTCCAGGCACCCAATACGCACGACAGACGTGTAGTAACCTGTCCAACTTCCTATTCCGCCTACCTCTATCTGGCCATCAGGCATAATACGTCTTATTCTATAAGCGGGTTTGTCACAACACTGTAAATACGGAATTATAAAACAATTGTCTTTATGCACATCTCGTTGTTTTGATGTCAACTTCCAATGGAATCCGAATGTATAATCCATCAATCCCAATGCCCACCCTGCTTCCCAACGGTGGCGTATACATCTTTCACGAACGTGTTTAAGCAGACAGAAATCCGCATCAACTTCTGTGATGAAGGTTTTGTTGCATTCTGAGCATTGGTAGGCTTCTATCTTCTTCGCCATTGGTGCTTCAACCCGCCTTTCATGTCGCTCTTGATACCAATACTGCAACAACCCTGGCAGGATTTGAACCTGCGACCTACTGGGTCAAAGCCAGTCGCTCTGCCAATTGAGCTACAGGGTTATATTTATCTTGCTAACCAGTCCTTCTCTTGTATGCTATCTATCTCTAGGCTCTCGATATCGCCACTGATATATAAAGTATTAACACGACCAAAGTGGCGTGCCTGCATCGACTTTTTGTGGTTTACGCTACGCGGGTCGACAACTGTTGATTCATATTCCACTAGTAATATCTGGCCGGGTCGAGTGTCGGATGGCATCATAAGCTTATTCATCCCATAACTAGCTACGCCGCCACGCATCGTTAATATGCGCATATTTTCGCCAGGAAATGTGGATTGAAAATGATGAATTTTTATTGTTCGCATGTCATTTTCGAGTTCCACTCTCTCCGCCCCGCTCTCAAAACCTCTTGCTCCTTGCCCGGTTGGATACAATACGTTAGGGCTGCCCAAGATTGAATCGCTAGCGTCCAAATCTCCAGATTTTACAATCAGCCCTAAAACATCCGCTGCCAAAGTCACAGTGCCGCTTGAAGTTGAATATTGGCTACCAACTGGGTCAAAAAACACAAAATATGAATCAACAACCGTGCCAGCTGGAATAGTAGTTCTAGTAGAATCATAACCAGAAGTGTATAGTCCAGGTTGGGAGATATTTACTGCAACAGCAGATGGTAATTCATAGCCATCTTGTTCAATAAAACCATGGATAATGGTATTGCTTTCATATTTGTTGAAAACGACCGATGGCGGAGGGCTTATAATTGTAACCCCATCTATCCCAACAGCAGCAGCACTGTCCTCAACATCATCTTTAGGGCAAATTAATAATCCGGCCGGGCCGACATTGGTGACCTTTGGAATCCATCCTCTATAATTTGGCATATTTGGGATTTTACCGGGTTCTGAAGGTGCGTGTAATATTTCAAATAAATGATGAAGGTTCGATTGACATGTCGCATTGTATGTATGCTCTTTAGCTGTATGCATTGCTGGTAAAATAATCATCAACAACAGTGCAATAATTACTATTATAACCAGCATTTCAACTAGCGTGAATCCATTTTCCTTGACCATATTCTATTCTATCTTTTCTGTAATACGGCTGAGGGAGATTCGAGTTACGGCCCGCCTACATCCGCGTTAAATATTCTCGAATTTTCCTATATAAACCTTCGTGCATGGCATTATCCGGTTTACATAAAATCGAGTGCACATTGACGTGGTGCTCTGACAGGCCGGTGGAGGCTATGCATGGCACAATATCTCCGCCGTTATAAACAAATTCATTGCATATATTTGGGATGTATTTGTTGAAACAAATCCTCTCTGATACGTGCGATTGCGATTTAAACATAAACCAAATCATATCAGATTCTGGATTACATGCGTCAATAATTGCACCATCATCTTTGATAGCGACTATTCTATCTACGACGAAATTCCAAATAGCTCGCTTGAACCACGTATGTACCATAAGATAAGTAAGATTATCTGCCGAAATAACGCGATCAGAATCGAAATCCGGCCCCCCACCCCGGAAAATTTTATGGGGCCGATATGGTTCAAGATTAGTGTGTTTGCTATATATTTCGAATTTTGGCGAGCTGTAACCAAACCAAGAACTTGATGTTATTATAGGTATAGCCATAATACGGGAGAAGGGATTTGAACCCTCGCTTCCTGCTTGGAAGGCAGGTACTCTGCCAATTGAGTTACTCCCGCTTGTTAATCTCCAGGCACAATACAAGGCACTACGTTCGGCTTACACGGATAGAATTCGCCATCAGAATATTTTACCACCCACCACCCAATGCCAAATTCTATTACTCCTTTTGGTGTGCGGAGCAGAAGATCATATCTATTATCAACACTCCATCTGCCGGTAGGCTCAGGCGCACACCCAAAATTTTGTAATGCACATACGTCGTGACCTGGGATGCACGGCCCTAAATACAAAACAGCGGCTGTTGGAGTTGGCTTGACCACTGAAGTATCACTCCACAATTTTGGTTATTGGGATAGTATCGTGTTTCGTCTTCTTTGGTTTGTGGGTAGTTTATCTTAGTCCTACCACAACAGTTACATCTCTGTCCTTCATATAAATCTCTACCATTTACACAAGTTTCACATAGATTGCTTAGCATTTGTGCTTCCTTCTCTTCTCACTTCGCACTTCGCGGCGCGTTTTTGGTTAGATCGAGTATTGCGCGAAGCAACTCGTTATGCTCACAAACACAGTCATCATGGGCCATGCCACATTCCTGGCATGTGCAGCAGTTCCCGTGGATTGGTTTGCAGGTTTTCTTTGGTTCCGACCCCATCAACTGGCCTTGTTCTATAAGCACATCAACCACTTGTTTGATTATACTTTCCCGAGCACTCACATGGAGTGCTCGTAACCGCTTAATTTCATCATTAGCTTTACATAACGGACATTCATATTGCTCAGCTTGAAAATGGTTATCCGGACTTGCGAAGACAAGCTCTGCCCCGCATTCTTCGCATCGATCGTTCATTATTCACCTTGTTACCCGACCAGGACTCGAATCTGGAATAGGAGAACCAGAATCTCCTGTGTTGCTATTATACTACCAGGTATTGTTCTATTTATCACTATTTCTGTCGTTCTTTAGGTGGTAGACAGGAATAATCCCAATATTCGGGCCATCTAAGCTGAACTTCTGGCCGGTTTCATCGCAAAATTCGTCGGGAATCTCTCGTATAGAATCATAATCTGTATCTAGAAGAGTTTCACCATGGCGGATTCGATAAGACCCGCGAACCACACCGTGCATTATCAACCTATGCATCACATGCACCAACTCTAGTGCAGAAACATCTATTTCGTGGGCAATATGATTAGGCACAATCATAGTCTCATCTGGGTGCTTATCTATCCATCCTTGCAGTTTGTGTAGAATCTCTATCTGTATTGGCATAGATGATTGATAGTTCATAAGGTTCATTGACTTTCTTCTCTTTCTTCCTCGCCGAATATCAATATTGCATTTTCCAAGTCCACCACACCAGTTCGGATACTAAAATTATTGCTCTGAGCACAATAAGGACAAGCCTTGGGGATGATCGCGATTTCTGCACCATCCGAGTCGTTAAAATCCGGCCCATCAATCATTATGAAGATGCCCAAACATTCTGGGTTGTTGCATCTTACTGCAGCCATTACATCCCATTTTCTATGGCAATACGGTCGAGATCACCCTCACAGGCAATACGTTTTGGCTTCGGGGGTAGAGATAGTCTAACACACCCACAAACGGGACATTCTTCGGATGAGATAGGATTTCCTTTCCTGAAACTAGCTTCTCCAGAAAATCCACAATTAGAGCAGTTAACATTCACCTTGTACATGCTCGCTCCTTATTTGAAACTCTCCCGGTAGGACTCGAACCTTACAACTTCGCGGTTAACAGCCGCGCGCTCTACCAATTGAGCTACGGGAGATTATTTTATTTATTTTATACTTATGTCTATTCTTATAGGCCGCATATTTTCCGATATTTGTTGTAATTCTTTAGTTGTAGCACCAGCCATAGAAAATTCTACATCTTTGCCATCACAACTAATAATCTTTATATCTAATTTAGATGGGTCCAAGCCCAGCCGGTCGGCCGCGTTTTTACATTCTTCAGGAACCGCGATTCTTGCTGCTTCTTCTTTAATAGCAGCAGCAAGATTTTTGCGGTTTTCATCATCCATATTGATTTTAAAATTCGCCACTTATATCTCCTTGAGTTTAAAATGCAACTTTTTATGGCAGTTGGAGCACATCACATCGCATTTCGCTATTTCGCGTTCAATACGTTGAATACTCCAGCCTCTCCATACAGCATAACTTAAATTAATCTCCTTCTCGCCTGGGTTGCGGTGATGAAATTCAATGCATGAAATATGATCTTCACCACATTTACACTTTAGTTGTTCCTTCTTCGCTTTATACCATCTGTTTACTTTCTCTTTGCGGTTTTTAACTCTCAAATATTGCTTATGTGACCACTCTGGATCTGCATAACGTCGTTTGTTATACTTATCCATGTAGGCTTTACGTGCTTCTGGGGTCTTATGCGGCATATTAGGTCTCCTAGGGTTGTTAACCTATATTTGCCACTAACACCCAAACACTAGGGGTAGGAATCGAACCTACGAAGGGTAATACCCACAAAGTTAACAGCTTACTTAGTTAACAGCTAAGCGTGATACCCTTTCACTATAGTGGAAAGTTAGCCGGTTGCCACCAGACCGCAGTCTGTGCCTAATCTTCATCCTAAAGAGGATATCAACTTGCGATCGAAACGAATTCCGACCTGTGGCGTTATTTATTCCTGCACCGGCTCGACAGGCTTCTGGCCTAACTCTAAAACACCTTTATCTTTATCAGAATACAACCACTGCTCATTACATTTTGTGTATTCTAATAAATCGTCAAAGAATATTTCAAATTCGAATTTAGCACATTTAACACTATCTGATGCGTGTACTAAATTTCTATTAGTGCGGCTAACACTATAGTCGCCACGAATAGTGCCAGCAGAGGCATCGACGCCACTAGTATCTCCGAGCATCCGCCTAACGACTCGTACCACATCGTTTCCCTCTAAGACAATTACCACCACTGGCGACGATGTTGTGAAGGCTATAAGGTCGTCGTAATATGATCGGCCTTTATGGTATTTATACAATCGTTTTGCAGCATCGGTGTCAACCAGCATTAATTTAAGTCCGACCAGCTTTAGACCTTTATTTTCAAACCTTGTGATTATCTCACCAACCAAACCACGTTGCACTGCATCAGGCTTAATCATCACAAACGTTTTCTGCATCATATCTCCAATATTCGTCGCTCGCGTTTGATTGATTCTATAGGTTCCGTAGGTTCCGTAGATTCTGTAGGTTCCACTTCATTACTATAATACACAATCAATACCCCTGTATCTGTACCCGAAGCAGCATCTATATGAATTTCATATCCTGCCGAGGTTGCACCCGTGCTACTAGCAGTAGTGGAATTCCAAGTTATGATGTTCGTACCTGTAAATTTTGGGAGTACCATTATTTGACCTCATTCTTCCAGCATTCAATTCAGGTCATTATCTTATGAAAGCCGAGAGTGGGATTCGAACCCACGCGGGGCACACGCCCTCTGGTTTACAAAACCAGTGCAATCGGCCACTATGCGATCCCGGCGTTACCATTGAGCTATGCTGGCAAATAGACCTAGGCGGATTCGAACCGCCAACCTTACCCTTATAAGGGGTATGCTCTGACCAATTGAGCTACAGGTCTAAAAATGGGCCTTGTAGGACTTGAACCTACGACCGACGCATTATGAGTGCGCTGCTCTGACCAACTGAGCTAAAGGCCCAAGCCGATGATGGGATTTGAACCCATGGCTTCGTTCTTACCAAGAACGCACTCTACCACTGAGTTACATCGGCAATAATTTATATTTTCTCTAAGCCACCAGCGGGATTCGAACCCGCAACCTCACCCCGACTATCGCCACTTCTTGTTAGGCTTGCTTAATGGGCGCATTCTACCATTGGAACTATGGCGGCAAAAGCTAACAGTGGGATTCGAACCCACAACCTCGGATTTACGAAATCCGTGCTCTACCAGTTGAGCTACGTTAGCGGTAAAATACATCTACTACCCCCGGTGGGAGTCGAACCCACACGTCCTATGGACCCGGCCTTTTAAGGGCCGTGCGTCTGCCATTCCGCCACAGGGGCTTATACAAATATATAATATCATGGGCACATTATTCTCAAAACGCATCGATATCATTCTTGAAGCTACCAGCAAAACCGACAATTTACTTGAAGTATTACGCCAGGAATTTCCTGGTTTAGGGGATTACCTCAAGCGGTTTGGCGTTAATATTGATAAATTATATCTACTTGGAGCCGGAACACAGGGTGCTGCTTATAGCGACGGCAAAGTAGTAGTGAAATTCACAGAGGACGACGCCGAAGCAAAAGCATCTATGCGTCTTATGGAACGTGCGGTGCAAGGTGTAAATCCAATTATCCATGTCGGTAAATTCGGAAAGCTCGTTAAACTAGGCCAATTCGAAGGCTTTGACTCCCAATTATACGTCATAATCCAAGAACTACAAGGTACCAACCTCACACATGAGGAAAGAGCCATCGCTAATATAATAGGTGAATTCCTAATTGATTACTATCATAGGGAAGAGAGCCCCGCACATAGACGAGGTATAGGTCTAATCGCTATTATGGATAAGACCCCATACACCGAAAATAACTTAGACCGGTTATCCACACAACTAGCTAAGATAGCACTTAAAGAGGTTGCCGGTTTTGGAGAATCTAAAGCCGCTCTAATGATTGCCAGAGACATCATCAAAGCCGTACTTCGCCTATATTACGAAGCAGGAATAAGATTCTACGACGTTCAACCAGATAATCTTGGCAAAGACCGGGATGGTAATTATGTCTTGTTTGACCTAGGGGTCTCTACTACTAGAGGATTAGTACCTGCTTATGGTGTAGTAGAATCAATCGCCGCCAAAATCTATAACCTCAATGAGTTTACTGACTACAGCTTTGAGATTATAGACTGATGGACTACACAACCACATTCGCTTAACTTTATCAGGCATATCAACAAAAGCTTCTGGCATATCGTCGAAGAAGACATCAATATCTAATTCCTTCGCCATTCGGCCTTTGAACTTAGATAATGTTTCTTGGCCGACGCCGAGATGTAGGCTATCATATTCTATGCCGAGAGTTTTTAGTAGCTGTTCGGTCTCCGCTCTATCTTCTTCCTCACGATAAGATACAACGAAGATTTTATGACCGGCCACTCGCATCGCATTAGACAAGATCGCGAAGAACCACGGTATCTCTGTGATCGTGTAGTCAATGTCGATACCAATATTCATTGCTACATGTTCGGGCTCAATACATTGCGCTTTACCAGTATATTTCTGAGGTATCGTGGGCATCGTTATTTCCTTATGGTAGTGAACCTATGCGGCCCTCATAAGGGTTGTGCCACGGCGTGTCTAGCACAAAAACTACCCCCGGTGGGAGTCGAACCCACACGTCCTAATGGACACCAGTGTTTGAAACTGGCATGTCTGCCATTCCATCACAGGGGCTTATTCACAATAACATCCGGCCCAAACAATCAGCCGGGGCCGACCACTATCAATATCTGTTGTAGTTCCGAGAGCAGAACCTTGGTCTTTATAACTCTCGGTGATCATACGGTGCATTGCATTAATCTGACCCTCTTCCTCGGCGTTTTCCGCCGTCAAAAAGAGTTTGCCATCACTGAACATCAACTCCATGTCGAGACTCCTGTCTAATCGCATCTTTAGCAGTTAATTACTAGCGTGCGGGCGTGACCACCGCACATAACCATCGCCAACCTTTTTAATAAGCACACTAACAGCTATCTGGGATATGCTATATCTCCAAGTAATATCGGGCGGCATGTATCAGCGTATTTGTTCGGGTCAGTCATAAGGTGGCCGATCGGGTTTGAACCGACACTCCCAGCATTCACAGTGCTGTGCTTTACCAATTAAGCTACGGCCACAAAGCCTATAATCGGGTTTATTCAATTATAGACTGATTAAAGTTCTAATATTCGCGATTCGACTTTTGGTTTAGGCTTATATTTTGGATTTGGCACCATATGGTAAAATTCGCCATCATCGTTGTATTCTCGTATAAGTCTTGGTTCGGGCAATTTCTGTTCACGCTTTAACTTCTCACAACGATCGCCATACCTGCCCCCCATATAAAAACTCCAGTGGCTAATAGACATCGCGATAACAAATGAAATTGCAGCAGGTATTACACCAAAATAAATACCAAAAATTATAGGCGCACCAATCACCGATAAGCCGCTAGGGACCCACAATACAAAAGCAACAGTCTCCCATTTTGTCATTGGTATTTTGTTCATAATGCTGCGTGAGGGATTCGAACCTTAAGCCAACAACAACACCCGGTGCCTAGGACCAACGAAGTTGCGACTCCTCATACCTGGGATAAAGGTCCCAGCACTCTACCTATTGAGCTAACGCAGCAAAATAATTAGTTGAGGAACAGGCGAAAACAGACTTGGCTTATGCCACGATTGCTCTTCCAGTTGAGCTACCGCCTCATTGAGGCGGACAGGGCTCGAAACCTGTAACCTACCGTTTTATAGAAGTAACTGTTCTCTACACCATCAACTAAATAATGAATAGCCGAGGAACAAGCGGAAACGGAAATTTTAGCGCTCTACCAGTTGAGCTACCAAATGTCTCTCGACAAATGGACGGGATTCGAACCCGCAACCTCTCGATTACAAGTCGAAGTAACCGTATCCTACACCATCAGCTATGATTGTAGGTTGAGGAACATGCGAAATCGGTTTTTCAAGTACCAGCTTTTGAGGCCGGTTTTGGTAGAAGTAACCGATTCCTACACCATCAACCAACTTTATGAAAAACCGAGGAACAAGCGAACACGGGTTTGGTTCTTAAATAGAAGTAGCCGTATTCTTCACCATCGGTTAATCTCAAAAGTACCAACGAGGAACAGGCGGCAACAGAAAGTTTTAGCGCTCTGCCAATTGAGCTACCGCCCCGATTAAGGGCGGGTGGGATTCGAACCCACAACCACTCGATCCTAAATCGAAGTAACTGTCACCTACACCATCGTTGGAATATCATTGTTCTGCGTTTTGCTTCGTAGACAAACTCAATACGTAGTCCAAATCAACAGTGGCCAGGAAAATCGAAATCCAACCTAGCACAAGCCGAACTCCATATCTTCCAAGCCCAAAATTGAAGCCGCCATACCGCCCAATACTAACCAGAAGC
>JGI10211J34971_10000082_pt1 | contig 70409 bp, 55 predicted proteins | sample Etolagsediment_FD_34971 | JGI IMG/M metagenome (IMG submission 34971) | reverse complement strand
GATCAACGAGCATATACAAAATATTTTTAGCGAGGGAGAGCTTTTAGAATCAGTATGTTTACAGAAATTCGGAATTTCCGAATTTCAGCAGAAAGCATCAAATTACTACAACCTTGACGTAATAATTTCTGTTGGTTATCGGGTAAAATCGCAACAAGGAACTCAGTTTCGTATTTGGGCTACCCAACGGCTCAAAGAATGCACGGAGCATTTTTCTTCGTGTACCTTCGTGCAAACTTTGTGTTCCGTGTAACCATATTTCAATTGAATAATTCCTTAAAAAAGAAACTGAAATAAAATATGGAGTTTCTACATAAAAAACTTATTTTAGCCTTGAAAATAAGCTTATGATTTCTGAAGTAGGAAAATATTTACTTGTCATTTTTCAGGCCTTCAAACGACCTGATAAAGGACGTGTGTTTCGTAAGCAGCTGATGATTGATTTTCAGGCACTTGGCGTAAGTTCGATTGGATTGGTTGCTTTTATTTCTCTGTTTACCGGAGGCATCATCGCCTTGCAAACGGCCTACAACATTGATAATCCGCTTGTCCCGCTTTGGCTTATCGGATATACCACCAAGCAGATGATGATTCTGGAGTTTTCGCCTACCATCATCAGTTTGATTCTGGTGGGGAAGGTAGGGTCGAGTATTGCATCCGAGATAGGAACGATGCGTGTAACCCAGCAAATTGATGCCCTGGAGGTAATGGGGATAAACCCGGCCAACTATTTGATTTTGCCCAAAATAACCGCGGCTATGCTGTACAATCCCATCCTTATCGTTTTTTCAATGGCTGTGGGCTTGTTTGGTGGCTGGTTCGCTGTAGTCGTCACCGGACAAGTTACTTCGGTCGATTTTATCGATGGGTTACAGTCGTTTTGGGATCCCTTCTCGATAACCTATGCCTTGATAAAAACCCTGGTTTTTGCCTTTATTTTGGCTTCGGTGGCTGGCTACAAGGGGTTTACCGTGCAAGGCGGCAGCGTTGAAGTGGGCAAGGCCAGCACGCAAGCGGTGGTTATCAGTAGTATACTCATCATTGTATTCGATTTAATTCTCACCCAGATGCTGCTCACATGATCGAAGTAAAAAACATATCCAAGTCGTTCGACGGCCAGCAGGTGCTAAATAATATATCCACCACCTTCGAAAAGGGGAAAACAAACCTGATTATCGGGCAGAGTGGTTCAGGAAAAACCGTGCTGATGAAGTGCTGTATCGGTTTGCTCAACATCGATGAAGGAGAAATTAACTTTGACGGACGCTTGTTCTCGAATCTGAAAGGAAAGAGTCAGAAAGCGGTTCGAAAAGAAATGGGTGTCCTCTTTCAAGGGGGGGCGCTGTTTGATTCGTATACTGTGGAGGAAAATGTGATGTTTCCGCTCAATATGTTTACATCCATGACTTTAGAAGAGAAACGAGCCCGCGTAAACGAGGTGCTGCTCGATGTGAAGCTGGAAAATGTAAACCGAAAATATCCATCCGAGATCAGTGGCGGAATGATTAAAAGGGTAGCCATTGCCCGCGCCATTGCTTTGAACCCCAAGTATTTGTTTTGCGATGAGCCTAACTCAGGTCTCGATCCCAAGACTGCCGAGGTGATAGATGAACTGATTTCGGAACTTACCGAAAAATTCCAGATGACTACCGTTATCAATACCCACGACATGAATTCGGTGTTGCAAATAGGGCAAAAAATTGCCTATATTTACAAGGGTAAGTTGTGGTGGGAAGGGGATCACCAAGGCATTTTAAATACCGACAACAAAGAACTCAACGACTTTGTTTTTTCAACTGAACTTACCCGGCGACTTAAATTTTCAAAATAGCTGAGTTATGGAAATAAATTTACTCGACATTATTTTTCTCGTTCCGTTGCTGTTGTTTGCTTACAATGGTTTTAAAAAGGGGATTGTAATTGAGGTGGCCGGACTCGTGGCTTTAATACTGGGGCTTTATTTCGCTTTCTATTTCTCGGGTTTCACTGCCGATTTGCTCAACAACTGGTTTACCCTCGAGGCCAAGTATGTCGCTGCCATCGCCTTTATCATTACCTTTATCGTGGTTGTTTTGGTGGTGGTGTCGGTAGGCAAGCTGCTCGAAAAAGTAATTGACATTCTGTTGCTTGGCTTTTTCAACAAGCTTGCAGGAGCAGTTTTTGGTATATTGAAAGGTGCTTTAATCCTCAGCATCCTGATTTTCATCATCAATTATTTTGATGAGGGCAGGCGTGTGTTTACCAAAGAGCTGCGTCAGAAGTCAATTTTTTATGAACCCGTCGAATCCATTGCCCCGACGTTGTATTCCTGGGTAAAAACTACCGATCTTTCGTTCGACATTCCCGACAAGGAAGAATTGCTCGAAGAAGTGTATTAACCGGCGATGGTTTACAGCTTTTCAAGAACCATAGCACTTCGGCTTGGCAAGTAAAGCAACAAGCCTGTTGACTCGCCCACCTGTGTGGTTTGGTGTGTCAGGTTATCCTCGTTGCGATCAAATCCCCCGAACTTTTTATTGTCGGTATTCAGTACAACGCGGTACGTGCCGGCGGGAGCAGTAAACCCATAATTGGTGAACGATAGCGTGGGGTTGAAGTTAAACACGAAAATGAGTCCGGCACGACTAAAAATAAGCACCTGATCATGGTCGTTTTGCACGACAGGAGAAGTAGGATGGGCCAGCCATTTTGATTTTTTAGCCAGATGAATCATGGCTTTATCGAAATCGTTGAGCAGGTGATATCTTAGTTTTTTGTCGTCGACCAGGTTCCACTGTCTGCGTGCATAGGCGTAGCTCCAGTTGTTTCCCTGACGCGGAAAATCTATCCATTCAGGATGTCCGAATTCATTTCCCATAAAGGTGAGGTAACCATCGCCGGCAGTGGCCAGGGTAACCAGCCGGATCATTTTGTGAAGAGCAAGTCCCCTGTCGATGATGATATCCTCATCAATTTTTCGCATCGAGGTATACATTTTTGCATCGATGAGTCGGAAGATAACGGTTTTGTCGCCAACCATGGCCTGATCGTGACATTCGGCATAGCTGATGGTACGTTCATCGGCACGTTTGTTAACCAATTGGTAGAACATCTCGCCCATGAGCCATTGTTCGTCGGCGCGTTCCTTAATTATTTTTATCCAGTAATCGGCCACGCCCATCGACATGCGGAAGTCGAACCCAAAGCCACCATCCGACAGGGGAGAGGCTATACCCGGCATACCGCTTACATCTTCGGCCACGGTGATGGCTTTGTGGTTAATTTGGTGAATAAGTTGGTTGGCAAGCGCGAGGTAGGTGATGGCTTCTTCATCCTGATCGCCATTGTAATACATTTCATAATTGTTGAAATCAACACCCAGTCCATGGTGGGTATACAACATGCTGGTCACTCCATCGAAACGAAAGCCGTCGAAATGAAATTCATCCATCCAGTATTTTATATTGGAGAGCAGAAAATGAACCACTTCATTTTTTCCATAGTTAAAACAGCGCGAATCCCACGCAGGATGGTCGCCTTTGATTCCGGCATGAAAATATTGATAGTCAGTGCCATCGAACCGTGCAAGACCCTCGTTTTCGTTACGTACGGCATGGGAGTGCACGATATCGAGAATTACGCTGATACCTAATCCGTGGGCCGTATCGATTAATTCTTTCAGGTCTTCAGGTGTTCCAAACCGGCTCGAAGGGGCAAAGAAACTGGAAACCTGGTAGCCAAACGAGCCATAATAAGGATGTTCCTGTATGGCCATGAGCTGGAGGGTATTGTAGCCAAGACGGGCAATGCGGGGAAATACTTTTTCGGTAAACTCACTAAAAGTGCCCACCCGGTGTTCCGAAGTAGCCATGCCCACATGTGCTTCGTAGATAAGCGGATTTTTAACTTGCGGTGGCTTTTTATTTTTCCATTCAAAAGCTATGGCCGGATTCCAGACCTGAGCCGAAAACAAATAGGTTTTCTCGTCCTGAACTGCACGTGTAGCCCAGGCCGGAATACGTTCGCCACCGCCGCCGTCCCATTCCAGGAGCAGCTTGAAAAGCATGCCGTGTTTTAATGTTTTTGCAGGCAGCGAAATTTCCCAGACGCCCTCTCCGGCGACATTCAGGCTGTATTTTTCATCTTTTTTCCAGTGGTTAAAATCGCCGAGCAGGTACATCGCTGTGGCATTAGGAGCCCATTCTCTGAACGTCCAGCCGTGGTTTGAGCGATGCAGTCCGAAAAACAGATGCCCGTTGGCGAAGTCGGTAAGCTGCCCCGTATTGTGGGTTAGCTCGGCTAATTTAAGGTTTATCTGCCTGTGACGGCGGTTGATTGCTTCGCTATAAGGCTCCAGCCAAGGATCGTTTGTCAGCAGCGGTAGTTTATCCATGTTAAATCATTTTTTGTATGGGATGATCGCCCAAAGATAGTCTAGATTTTTTATTTCGGATAGTCTGGCGGATAAGATTGTTGTCCTTACTGCAACAACTTTTCCAAAGTTCCAAACTTTGGAAAAGTTACAACATACCCAAGTGCCGTAGGCACGACCGACTTTGTAATCCCGGAATTTATTCCGGGGTACATGGTGGTGTAAAACCTACGTTGCCTATTCAGCTCTAATTCTCGTCCGCGTTTGAAACGCGGATGCTTGGTTGCGTAATAATCATGGCATCCGCGTTTCAAACGCGGACGAGACGGGGTTGTTGTCCTTACCGCAACAACTTTTCCAAAGTTCCAAACTTTGGAAAAGTTACAACATACCCAGTGCCAGCGGCACGACCGATGTTGTATCCCCGGAATTTATTCCGGGGTACATGGTATTGTAAAAACCCCATTGCCTATTCAGCTCCTAAAAGTGGTTCCGTATCTAAAGCATACAACGTGATTACCGGTTGATTCCTTGCGACATCAAATCGTTATATCGATTATTTATAATCACCAAAATACTTCATAAACTGCAATCTTTCGTACACATCGGGGTTGGTGCTTTTGGCCTGGCTGAGTTTTCCGCGAAACTGGTGGATTGTCTCCATGCCTTTGTCTTGCATCCATTGGCTCACAAACGACAGGATATGTCCAATTTCGGCAGGGCCTTTTTTATACAATACCGATGCCAACTGCACGGCGGTGGCTCCCGCCAGCAATTGTTTAACCACGGCTTCACCGCTGTGGATGCCTGTTGTGGCTGCCAAATCCATGTTCACGCGTTTGGCCATCATGGCTACCCAACGCAGGGTTGTGGCCATCTCTACCGGTGTACTCAACACATCGGCTACCGTTGATTTCATCTGGTAAATGTCAATATCAGGACTGGTAAACCTGTTGAACAGCACCACGCCATCAGCTTTGTGCTCCTCCAATCCTTTAATTACTTTGGCCAGGTTGCTGAAAAACGGACTTATTTTCACAGCTATCGGAAGTTTAACGGCTGCTTTCACTTTGCTTAGTATTTGGTAATACGCCTTCTCGTTGCTGTCGCAGGTAGTGTTCATGCCAAATGGCATTACGAAGATATTGAGTTCCAGCGCATCTGCCCCTGCTTTTTCAATTTTTTTGGCGAAATCGACCCACTCGAGTGATGATCTGCAATTGATGCTGGCTATCACCGGAATACGTACACTCCGTTTGGCTTCGCTAATTAATTCGAGGTAATTCCCCAACTCCTCCTGCTTGATGTGGACATCCATGTAATCAAAGGTTTCGCTGTAATCCACAAACAATTCCCCATGCTCTTCGGCCTTGCGTACGCGGTAGTCGGCTTCCATAAGGATTTGTTCTTCAAACAGCGATTTGAGCACTACGGCCGCAGCACCATGGTTTTCGAGTTCGACAATTTTTTTAACGCTGTCGGTGAGACCTGAGCTGGCCACCACCAACGGGTTTTTTAGGTTTAGTCCGAGATATCTTGTGTTTAGATCTGCCATTTTATTTCCGGTTAGGGTTAGTATCTTTTAAAGGCTTCAGTAAATTCCTCAGCGAAACGTTTTTCCAGGTAGTCGCATCCGTGATTGAACATGCGTTGGGGAGAATCGTCAGCCGTGGGCATAAACGCCACGGGTTGTGCTTCGGTAACAGGTAAGTGNCCCACAATTTCCATNAACACCTCTCCGGCATCGTGCACTCCGTTCATGCCAAACTTGCTGCCCAGCGTGATCAGCTGCTCCAGGTTTGTGTGTTCGATTTTTGGTTCAATTTGTCTGTCGAACTGTTGCAGCACCTTTTGGGTATTGGTATAGCTGCCTGCCGATTCAATGGGGAAAGAAGCAGGCAAAATAAGATCCGCTTTTCGGGCTGTTTCGGTCATAAAATAATCCTGAACCACTACAAAAGGTACCCCTTCAAACCATGATAAAGCTTCCGGCTTGTTGATGGCTGTCCCGACAGGGTCTTCGCCAAAGATAAAAATATTGGCAAATGCTTTATCTTTCAACAGGTTTTTCATCTTTGGATGCTCGCCACGGGGTTGTTCTTTCCCGCCGACCTCGACGCAGCCAAATGCACCCATGTCGAACAATCCCTGCGCATTGTTTTTTTCTCTGAGTGGCAACAACCCGCTTGATGTCTTGCCTAACTTTCCGGTAATCATGGCTAAGTTGTAGAGCTCGCGGCTGGTGTTTACCGAGATGTATTTTTCAGAAAAAATCAACACCACATTCATCTCATTGTTGTACGATTCAGCCCACCTTGCCAGAAAGTCAGGGGTGATTCCGGCTTGCGCACAGAGCACTCCTACTTCCACGTCCTGAACCGAAGCTTTGTAAGCCTCAAAACCACTGGTGTTGGCCTCGATGTATAGTTGGTTTTGCAGGTGGTTTTTCACCAAATACACATTTACAGCTTTTATGAAGGCATAGTAGTTGTCGATTTTCACCACCGAATCCACTTTATGGTTGTTTTGGGGGTTGGGATGTTCCGAAATATATTCAACCCGAACGCCATTTCGGGCGCGGGCCTGGTTTACCAGAAATCCTGTAAAATCATGATCTTGTTGTAATTCAGCACCAAGCACTACAATCTTGCTCGCTCCGTTAAGTTGGTCGAAGGGCACTGGTTTAAGTGCGTTGATAGCATATCCTTTGCCGCGTCCCATGTAATGGAAGTTGGCTATATGTGGTGTTTTGATGCCTTGACGTGCCCACTTCTGTACAAGATAAATCTCCTCGTTGGTAAGTCGTGCGCCTGCAAAAACTGCCGATTTGTGAGGTTGTACCGAGTTCACCCTGCTTTCGATAAGAGCGAAGGCTTCTTCAAACGAAAGGGGTTCAAACGTCTCTCCTTTCCTGACCATGGGTGTTTTTATCCGTGATGAGTCGTTCAGGTAACGGTAGCCAAATTTGGGTTTACGTCCGATAGAACCAAGCGTGTTTACCATGCCGTTGCGGCCTTCAACACGCATGACAAAATTGTTTTTATACGACATCAGGTTGAAGCTAACCCCTTCGGAACCATAGTTGTCGATGGCGGCCAGTTTGTTTTCTTTCACCGGGCCGGGTTTAAACAGGAAGTTTTCAGAAATTGCTCCTGTAGGACAGGTGTCGATACACAGCCCACACGACTGACAATGGGTGTCGGTAAGTTTTTCGCCCAGACTTGGAGCTACATAGGTGCTGAAACCCCGATTCACCAGTCCCAAGGCATGATCGCCGGCGATTTCGCTACAAATGCGAATACAGCGTGAACACAATATGCACTTGTTGTTATCAATTTCGATGTAAGGATGTGAGAAGTCGATGCGGTATTCCTTAAACTCTCCGGCATATTTATGCTGTTCAGCTCCATAGTCATCGGCGTATTGCTGCAAGTCGCAGTGAAAAAACTCCTGACATCCGCATTCCAGACAGCGTTGCGCTTCATTTTTAGCCACACTTTCGTTGGCATAGCCTAATTCAACCTCTTTAAAATTAACGCGCGTATCCGGGTCGAGGGTAGGCATTTCTTCACGCATTTGGTGAACAAAGCTTTCTGCATAGTCGGCAACAACTTGTTTTTTAAAATGATCCTTTTTACTCAAGAACGGGCGTTTTTCAGGAACAAGTGATTGTCCGCTTAAATACTGATGACACGACAATGAAGCTTTTTTAGCCTGTGCGATGGCTTCGATGATGGTGGCCGGACCGGTAACCCCATCGCCTGCGGCAAACACCGATGGGATACCCGTTTGCAGGGTATGTTTATTGGCCTCAATGTCGCCCCAGCGTGTTAGTCCAAGACTACCTCCCGATGCGTGGTTATTGATGTCATTAATGAAATTAACATCCGTTTTTTGACCTATGGCGGCCAGAATGTAGTCGGCTTCCAGTTCATACTCAGAACCTTCAACAGGCATCGGGCGTCTGCGTCCCGATGCATCGGGTTCACCTAGTTCCATTTTTATCAGGGTAACTGACTTCAATTTTCCCTCTGGGTCTTTGTTCACCTGCACGGGATTGTTCAGAAACAAATATTCCACCCCTTCGAGCTTGGATTCATGGATTTCGATTGGGTTGGCAGGCATTTCCTTTTCGGTGCGGCGGTACACTACTTTCACGTCTGTACTGCCACATCGTATCGAAGTGCGGCAGCAGTCCATGGCTGTATTTCCACCGCCCACCACGATAATTTTCTTTCCTGAAAAATCAGCAGGTTTGCCCGTCATTTCCATGTTTTTAAGGAAATCAATCCCTGAAAACACATTTTGGGCATCATCGCCGGGAGTACCTATCAGGGTTCCTTTTTGCGACCCGATGGTTAAGATGGTAGCGTCATATTTTTTTTGGATATCGGCATAGGAGACATTTTCGCCTAGTTTTTTGCCGCAAAATATCCTGGCTCCCAGTTCGGTTATGGTAGCGATTTCTTTGTCGAGTAAATCATTTGGGAGGCGGTATTCAGGAATCCCGTACCTAAGCCATCCACCGGGTTTTGGTGCGGCCTCATAGATATCACACTGGTGACCTTTTTGTTGCAGAAAATAGGCTGCCGAAAGTCCTCCGGGACCAGCGCCAATAATGGCCACTTTTTTCCCGGAAGCAGGAGCTACCACCGGTACAAAGTGATTCCCCGACTCCAAATCCCAGTCGCTCACAAAACGTTTCATATAGTCAATGCCCACTGGTGCACCTTCGTCCATCAGGTTGCGGCGGCATGCTGCCTCGCAGGGGCGTACGCATACGCGGCCACAGATGGCCGGCAGTGGATTCACCTCCTTTATCAAGGCCACCGCCTCGTGGTACATTCCTTTTTCGATCAGCGAGATATATCCCTGCACATCTACATTCGCCGGACAGGTTTGAATACAGGGAGCCTGACAATCAGCATAGTGATTGCTCATGATTAGGTCAAGGGCGGATTTACGCGACTTGTGTACTTTTTCGTTGTCGGTAATTACCTTCATGCCGGGCATAATGCGTGTGGAGCAACTCGGTTGCAGTCCGCGCATGCCTTCCACTTCCACCACGCATACAAAACACGATGAATAAGGGTCGAGACGGGGGTCGTTACAAAGGGTAGGAATCTCGATGTTGTTACGTCTGGCCACCTCCAGAATATACTCACCCTGGGTACCTGAAACTACTTTTCCGTTTAGCGATATATTTATTTTTTCACTCATAACTCAACTTAATTTAATCACAAACTAATACACCCTGATGGCATCAAAATTACATCCGGCAAAACACTCACCACACCGGATACAAGACTCCTGGTGTATAAAATGAACCTCTTTTCGAGACCCATCGATACAGCTCACCGGGCATTTGGCGGCACAAACCGTGCAACCGGTACACAAATCAGGAATTACCTCGTAAGTAAGCAAGGCTTTGCAATTTTTGGCCGGACACCGCTTGTCGTGAATATGTGCCTCGTATTCATCGCGGAAATACTTTATCGTAGTAAGCACCGGATTTGGGGCAGTTTGGCCCAGCCCGCACAGCGAGCCATCTTTGATTTGCTGTGAAAGTTCCTCCAACAGCTCGATGTCACCTTCACGACCATTTCCTTCGGTTATTCGGGTGAGTATTTCGAGCATACGTTTCGTGCCAATACGGCAGAAAGTACATTTCCCACACGATTCTTCCTGTGTAAAGTTGAGGAAAAACCGCGCCATATCTACCATGCAGGTAGTTTCGTCCATCACCACCATACCTCCCGAACCCATGATGGCTCCGGTAGCGTTTACGGAGTCGTAATCCACTTTGGTGTCGATAAGCGATTCCGGGATACAGCCACCACTAGGGCCTCCCAGCTGAACAGCCTTAAACTTTTTATCGTTTTGAATGCCGCCACCCAGATCGAAGATGATTTCGCGAATGCTAACCCCCATGGGCACTTCCACGAGTCCGCCATGTTTAATTTTCCCTGTAAGTGCAAACACTTTGGTTCCTTTACTTTTCTCCGTACCATATTTATTATACGCTTCCGGACCGTTGAGCAGGATGTAGGGGATATTGGCAAAAGTTTCAACATTGTTGATGTTGGTAGGTTTATTAAAAAGCCCTTTCTCGGCCGGAAACGGAGGCCGTTTCCGGGGCATCCCCCGTTCACCCTCCACCGAGGCAATGAGGGCGGTTTCTTCACCACAAACAAAAGCGCCTGCTCCTTCTTTTACATAAATATCCAGGTTAAACCCTTCTAATCCCATGATATTTTTTCCAAGGTATCCTTTTTCACGGGCTTGTTTCAGGGCAATGTTTAACCGCTTTATCGCGAGCGGATATTCTGCCCGGCAATAGATTACACCGCCGGTAGCTTTCATGGCATAAGCCCCGATGATCATTCCCTCGATAACGGCATGGGGATCGCCCTCGAGAAGCGACCTGTCCATAAATGCACCGGGATCACCTTCATCGGCATTGCAAATAATAAATTTTTCATCGCTATGGCTGTTGTGGGCAAATTTCCACTTTAACCCGGTAGGAAAACCACCACCACCACGTCCGCGGAGGCCTGAGTCCATTACCGTTTGAATAACCTCCATAGGGGCCATGTGTTCATCGGCAATTTTACGGATGGCGTGGTAGGCCTTGCGCTCTTCGGCTTCTTCGATAGACTCCGGATCGATGAACCCGCAATTGCGGAGGGCGATCTTTATCTGTCCGGCGAAATATTTTTCCTCCTTGCCATGCATCACGTCAGAGTCGACCACGTAGTCGGCCACCACCTGACCGTTGTTGATGTGTTTTTCGATGAGCTCCTCAAGCTTCTTTTCATCGATATCACCATAAAGATAGCGACCTGTATCATCAACTATTTCAACCAAAGGTTCTCTGAAACACATGCCGATACAACTGGTTTGCTTTAGTTCGGCCTCAAGTGTTCCGGCAGCAATAAGCGACTGGGCTTTGGCATACACCTTGCCTGCTCCGGCAGCAATGCCGCAACTTCCCATTCCCACTATGATCTTTTTTTCCATGCGAAATATTTATTTTTTTTGGATACATGCCCGCCTTCCGGCAAACATGAAATGGCCACAATCAACTGAAAATATTGTCTGTGCAGGTGAGGTCATGGCTATTTCAACTGTAATTGTTTATCATTTTTTTATTCATTTGGCACTGTAGCTGTATTAAAGTGCTTCTTTACGCCGGATGTCTTTGATAACGCGAGCAGCTTTTTTAGCATTCAGGCTACCAAAGGTTTCATCGCCAATCATCATTACCGGAGCCAGCGAGCAACATCCCAAACAAGCCACCGACTCGAGGGTAAAGAGATTGTCTTCAGTGGTATGACCATCTTTTATCCCCAGCTCCTTTTCGAGGGCATCGGTAATTTTTGAAGCACTCTGCACATGACAGGCCGTGCCATGACATACTTTAATGATATGTTTCCCAACAGGACTTAGCCTGAACTGAGCGTAAAAAGTGGCCACGCCATACATGTCACTTAGTCGAAGCCCCATGTCCTCATTTAACTTTTGAAAGGCTAGCTTGGGGATATACCCGTAAATCCCCTGAACACCTTGCAAAACCGGTATCAGATTGCCTTTTTTATCCCTGTATTTTTCAACAAGCGGATTGATAAGCGAGAGGTCAACTTCAGGCATTTCGGCAGTTTGATTGCTGACTTTTTTCCTGGCAATTCTCATATATTGTGAGTTTTATATTTAAGAATGCGGAAAATTAGTAAATGATAAAACACGGCACTTACCTGCCCTAAAATTTATACTAAGTCTGAATAATGATAGCCTTGTAAATAAGCCAAACGACAGCTCCGGGCTTGACGAATTAGTATACTGAGTTGCTTGTTTTACAGGGAGATACAGCTTTGATAACGAAAGGAATCAAGGGCACGTTATGGCCTTCTAAAAGTCGAAAATTATTATTTCACTCCAAATGCCGCACTTCGTCGCGTTATTCGGTGGTGATCAGATAAATGCGGTTTCTTCCATCCATTTTTACGCTCAGTGGCGTGCTAAAACGCACATGGTTGAAAAAGTTTCCTTTGGACACAACTTGTTGGTTTTCGAGCTTTTCGTATTGGATGTAATTGCGGGATATTTCGGGTTGCACGCTAAAATAGCCAACATTCATGCTGGTTACGTTATGGAAAAAGTGCGAGCCCGACGAAGCATCCAGCGGAAAATCATCGAAGCTGGTCTCCACAATTACCCTGGCATTCGATATCATGTGCCATTTAACGGGGATTCCGATCCACCGATCGCGGGTACCCCATCGGCCGGGACCAATGAGCACGTATTTTCGTTGTTCATCTACCATTTGCTGATTCAATTGTTCGATTTCGATGGCCATTTCCAGCGTTTTCGACTTATCGAATCGGCTCATGTCGGCATAAATTACATCCGTAATTTCGTCCATGAGGCCATTGCCCATGCCGTGATCGGAATACAGCAGGATGGAATCCTGACGAATGGTGTCCATATCGATGTTACACTGCATATCGCTCGAGATCATCGGCTTAATTTGCAGAATGTAAAAAGATGCCCTTCCCTGCTGATCCTTTTTTAGATCGACGGCATACTCAATTTCAACCGCTGTCCCCATGGCCTCTTTACCCAACGCCAGCACCATTTCGATGGTTTTAGCAAAAGGTATGTAGTTGTGTTTAAGTATGTTTGCAAAATTAATGATGCGAGGGCCGGCTTTCGACAAGCCCGGATACATGGTGTCGCTGTCGGGGTTGTACACCGAAGCGCAATGTTTTAAAGTTCCGAGATGTTCGGCGATGTCGATATCCAATTCGGCTAGGCCGGCCATTTCTCCTTCAAGCAGATCAGGTTCTTTTTTCTGTAAATCCACGGCATAAAAGCTGACCTGCGAATTTCGGAACTGGTCCTTGGCTGAGTCGATTTCAGTGCCCGGATACCGGGGTGAAAACCGATAGGCTTTGTTGCCATCCACCACATAACGACCTAGACCTACGGCGGCCAGGGCAAAACCCTCATCAGGTTTCATGTGGGCAAAGGGATAAAAATTATACGATTGAGCCACGCCACTCAGGTGAGGGTAATAGTATTTTCCGAAATGATTGCCCACAACCTCCTGAATTACAACGGCCATTTTCTCATCCTCTATTTTATAGTCAATGGCTTTCACGTAGCCCCTGGCGTTGTTGCTGTAAACGCTGGCATACACCAGTTTAACCGCATCAGCAACTTGTTTGAGTCGGACATTTAGGTCCGGGTGGTTGTTGGGCAGGAGGTAAGTTTCAAATACGCCGGCAAAAGGTTGGGTAAGCGAATCCTCGAAAAGACCGGAAGAGCGCACAGCAATGGGCTTTGAGATGGGCAAGAGCAGGCTTTCGAGTTTTGTCATGAGTGCCGGCGAGAGCTCGCCCTTTACAAAGCTTTCGCGCAGTGCTTCAAAACCCTGATCGGCAAAGACCTCTGCTTCGAGGTGGTTGTTTTTTATAAACAGCTCAAATTCGCGTGTGCCGATAACGAAGGTTTTCGGGGTGCGAACACGGATGTCGGGAACATGGTAGTTAAAATCGTATTTGTGGATAAGTGCATCGATAAAGGCCAGTCCACGCCCTTTGCCCCCCAGCGAACCTTCGGCCAGCGTATACACGTTCTCTTCGGTGACTTCCATTCCGGGCTCGTAGGGAATAACATTGCCTGAGGATTGCTCGTTGCGGTATTCTTTCAACATCTGGAGCAAATCGCGCCTGAGGTCGGCGGCATTTTTAAAATCGGCTACTTTTTTTAAGTTGATCACGCTGGCGGCCTTAATTTCACCGCGCGCCATGATCCACATCGAAAAATGGTCGCGGCTGGCATGGTATATCAGTGATTCGTCGGGGATTATTTTCAGGTATTTTTCAAACTCTTTCATGTTAGAGGCGCGTGCGATGGTTTGGTCATGCGCATCTTTGAACTCAAAATCGCCAAAGCCAAGGTAGTAGGTGATGAATGTTTCAAAATCCTGGTACAAACTCTCCGATTGTTTATGGACAAAAAGTGCATTTGATTGTGTTGCTACTTTTTGGTACGACTCGTTTGAAGATTGAATGATAGCCGGCAAATTCCTTAACTTTTCGCGGGTATATTTCAGTAAACGGATTCCAGCCTGGTCGTCAGAAACACCTTCACGGTTGAATTTTACATCGGTAATCAAACACAGCATATAATCCTGATAGCGATCGATAACAGCGAGGGCTTCTTCGTAATCGGAGGCCAGCAGAATTTTTGGTCGCGCCCTCATGCGCAACACTTTGTATAGTTCATCGGTGCTTACATCATCAATAATGCGTTTTGTCTGTTCCATCAGCACCTTATATAGAAAACTCAGGTAGCGGGAGTAGTATTCAGGCGAATCTTCAACGAGCAAAATCACCCTGACCTGCCCGAGTTGGGTGTCGTTTTCAACGTTCAGCCGGTCTTCGAGCATTTTGATCATGGCAAAGAAAATATTGGCATCACCGTTCCACACGAAAAGCTTATCAATAAATGGAATCTTTTCGTGCATGTTGGAATAATGCGCCACGTCGCTGCTGTTGTTGAGCAACAAGAAAACCGGGATGAAGGGATAATGTCGGTTAATTTCCTGACTTACAATCAGTGGAAGCTGTTTGTCGACGCCCACCATGTAAATAATAAGATCAAAATGTTTGTATTTTAGGGTGTTTAGCGCCTGTTCGAGGGAAGTAACACCGGTTATGCGCGGAAAAGTAGTAAGGTTCAAATGCCCGTATTGCCCTAGCATGTGTTCGGTAAACCGCCCTTCGCGCTCAATGGCATAAGCGTCGTATAAACTCGAGATAAGCAAAATTTCGGCCACTTTATAGGGCATGAGGTCGTGGTAGATGTCGCGGTTAAAGGTGTTGGCATTCAAGAATCGTTGCAGAAAGCTACTTGACAACACGCCGTTAGACTGGCCATTGCTTCTGCGCGTTGATTTTTGAATTGATGTATCAGACGATTCCATGGCGTTAAGGTATAACAATAGGTTGCGAAGCAGGCTGTCGAGCAGAAAATTCTGTTCCAGAGGCATCAGCGCCAGATCCTGGTTTTGGTTATTCCCCATGCACAACTGAATAAAACCAGTGTTTCCGGCGTGGGTGGTGAAATGATGCTGCTGACACACGACCTCGTTGGAGAAGTCCCGCGAGCTAAAAAGTTCATCGTTGTACATAAATTTCAGCCCTACAGGAACTTGAAGCATCTGACTTACATCGATGGTCTGAACAATTTCTTCAAAAGTGTGGTGAATTGATTTTTTTTGCCGAAGAATTTTATCAACTTTTTTGATGATTTCGAGCAGGCTGATATAGCGAAAGTTCTGGCTTATTGACATCAGGATTTCATTATTTCCCCACAAAGGTAAACGGATTTCCGAAAAACCAAGCCCGCGAACATTGATTTGATCAATTTTCTTCACTTCAAATTTTCTTCTTTCAAATTTTATCTACTTTTATCGCCCAACGAAATCAGAGTGATGTATGAGGCAGAGGCTGATTCTTTCTGCATGGCTTTTTCTAATGTACGGGATGCTGTGGTCGCAGGACACGGATAGCTATCATGCTTTCAGTCTGCGCCACGACAACGACATCAATTTTTCGACAGACTGCTACTTTACCTCAGGCGTTGAGCTCAGATGGTACGCCCCGGTTCTAAGTCGCTCACCGTTAACCCGATTACTTCTTCCTTCTCCGTCTGGTGCCCACAACTACCACGCCCTTTCCATCACCCACCACATGTACACCCCTAAGGAAATATTCACGCCCGATGTAGTGCCAAACGATCATCCCTATTCGGCTTATTTTCTTCTCGGAGAAATCAAAGAATCTTATGACCAGGCAAAAAAAGTCAGGAAAACATCGTCCATACAGGTTGGACTCATCGGTCCATGGGCAGGAGGTATGGAGATACAGACTTTGCTGCACAACAACATTTCCATCGCCGATGCAGCAGAAGGATGGCCCAATCAAATTCAAAACGACCTGCTTTTACAGTACCGGATTCAGTTTGAGAACGGCCTGTATTCAACAAAACACCTGGAGCTGATTTCAAACCTCCAGGCCGGGATTGGATTGCCGCAAACACAGGCCATTGCCGGACTAAGTCTGCGCACCGGATGGTTCACCGACTTTTTTCTTGGTCCTGAAACGTTGGGGGTGAAAAAGTGGCAGTTTTACGGATTTCTGTCGGGGAACATGCACCTGGTAGCTTACAATGCCATACTGCAGGGAGGACTTTTCAACCCGAACAACAAACACGTAATCAAGCATATAAATTGGATTTACTGGCGTTTGCGATATGGTCTGACGCTGGTTCACAAGAAATTCAGCGTCAGATACAGCGTTAATGTCAACTCTCCCGGTTTTGCCAATGCCTTGTGGCACCATTGGTCGGAAATTACCATTACGGCGGCATTTTAAAATCAGCTGTTTAAAATGATTTTATATTAATGACACAGGAGGCTCATCCGGCGAACATTTCGTAATTTCGCTACCTCAGTCAGCAAAAGGATTATGATAAGAATGGCTTTAGTAGATGAACATCCTGTGGTGTGCGACGCCATCAAGGCATTGTTGGCTGATGTTGAAGACATTGAGCTTACCTACACAGCCCACACGGTGGAAGACATGATCAGGAAAAACAACGAGGAACATGTGCACATCGGATTGCTGGTGTACTATCGGCCTGACCTGAAAGATACGGAAGACGTTAAAATGCTGACTCAACGTTTTCCGAAAATAAAAGTGTTGATTTTGTCGATGTACAATGATGAGACTTTTATTTTACGCATGATCAAGGCCGGAGCCAAAGGCCATCTGGCACGCGATACCAACCGATCAGAAATGCTGGAAGCCATTTATACGTTGCGAAACGGGTTTGAATATTACGCCAAGACGATTACCAATATACTTTTAGCCAGTTACTTAAGCGATAAGGACATCGACCATTCGGAGAAAGAAAACCGACAAAAAGATTTATCTGATCGCGAAATGGAAGTGTTAAAGCTGTTTGCTGAAGGCCTTTCGAACCGCTGCATTGCCGAAAAATTATTCATCAGTGTAAGAACGGTTGAAACCCATAAAACCAACATCATGAAAAAAATCAACCTGAAAACTACGGTTGATCTGGTGAAATTCGCTATAAAAAACAACATCATCGAGTTGGAGTGATGAGATGAAATAAAAACCGAAAGCCTGTCAGGGATAAGGATTAAAGAATCCATGGTTGCCATCAAAACAAAGCCGATAAGTGCTGAATTCAATAAGTTTATAACAAAATTATTGGCTGTTACCGCTTGGCATCAGGTAATTTTTCTGTCTACCTTTTAATGATTATTTCAGCCTGAGCATCAATGCGAAACCCGTTAGTCTTTTCAAAGAAAGATTTTCTGTCGGCAACATTTATTACTGTAAAATAAGGGTGTTTCTTATTGCAGGCATAGGCTTTCTTGTATTTATAATCATTCAGGTTGTGATGTTGCCGAAGTAGTTTGATTGTATTCTCAAGCTGTTTTTTTGCATCCGACAGCCAACCGCCCGACCCTTGTTTTTTTAACTCTACCAAATACAAACTATTGGGAAACAGTAGCATCCCGTCACAAGTGCTTTCCTTGTCTTTGGTGTTTTCTTTATAAACGATGATACAATTGTCGATTGCAGTAAAAGAAATGTCGAAAACTGTATGATTCGTTACTTTGGCAATCCAATTTTCACTATTTACAATACTTGTATAAGCTCTTGTGCCAATTTGATCATCACAGATCCCAAACACACCTTCCGTTCTGGCTGGCTCTTTGCATTCTGTTTCTAAAAAATTCACACTCATAGTTCTTGTTCGATTTCGAGTAATGAATCAAAAAGATGATTACCTTCTGCAAGCCTATCATTTAGATAGTTTTCATCTGATGGTATTCCATGAATAGTATCAAGTCTATTAATGCTCCCATCAAGCTCATCTAATTGATATACAATTACATTATTTGATGAAACAAGAGTATTCTCAGGAATCAGGTTGTATAATTTTGCCAGCAATACACTTTCATTTGGTGATTTTCTGATTCTGCCTTCTAAGTATTTTCCTTGAATCGCGAGGCTCAAATAATTGATTATGTATGGGCTATGTGTTGTTATGATTAACTTATTGCCTTCGTTCAGTTCATTAAATTTTATTAGGCTTTGAAGCATTTGACCTTGGGAAGAAGGAAATAAATTCTGTTCAGGTTCTTCTACAATGTTGATAAATGCTGACTTGTTGAACTTTGACGAAAGCACGGAAAGGGCAACCCGTTTTTGCTCATCCGACAAGCTATTATTCCTCCAAATGTCTTCAACGCCTTTTTTAAACCGTTGGAGTTCTTCGCTGCTCATTGGTTCTTTATTTGATTCACTTTGCTTTCTTACAGAAGAAGCTAAATAACTTGAAACCAAATACAATGGCACGAGTGATTGAAAACCGCTGGAAGCTTCTGTAAGCATGACTTTATACCCTCTTCCTTTCAGATTAAGCGTATCATTTAGTTTGTCATATTCAATATCTACATCGTTTATCGGTAATCGCTCAATCCCTTTCATTTCATTTTTAGCCTTGTCATATTCAGTTAAAAATTCTTTTAATGAATCTGACGAAAGCTTAAGTTCCTTTGGCGTTTTTACATAGGTGATGAAGTTTCTTTCTGCTGGAACATACATTATCTGAGGAAGAAGGTAATCTTTATTTGGTATTTCATTAATATTTAAAACTCCACTTTCGTACTTGATGGAGTAGGCTTCGCCTTCATATTCAATCGCAGTACCATCATCACCATTGATATCAGGTTTAAAATAATTTTCTAAACGATGATAGTTCAGGTATTGATTCTTAAGTTTATTCTTCCTTTCAAACCATTTTTTATCGTAATCACCTCTTACTAATGCCTTTTCGATCCATGTGAAAGTAGAGATAAGTTTGGCTACTGTACTTTTACCAGATCCTTGATTGCCAATAAAAACAGTTACTTTTTTAATGTCAATCCAACCATCATTGGCAGCATAACCTTGCTTTATTGGGCCAAAATTTTTTATTCTGATTCTACTCATATAATACCGGATATTGACTTCAAAACTACGACAATTTTTTTTCCCATGACATTTTATTACACTGGAAGTTACATCCCTTATATTACACTTTAATCATGCAGACGCAATCATTCTCGCCAATTTGCATTCCTCACTTTACGCGTGCCTTATTTTCAACCCCCTTAAAACGTATTCAATTTCTTCCAGATTATATCTTTTAGCTGCATGATACCCTGGTTGGTCACCGATGAGATAAAGATTACCGGTAAGTCTTTGGGCAGGTCGGGTTTTATCTCGGCCATGAGTTCATCATCCAGCATATCCGATTTGGAAATAGCCAGTATACGTTGTTTGTCGAGTAATTCGGGGTTGTACTGTTGCAATTCGTTTAGCAGGACCAAATATTGTTTTGTGATGTCATCGGCATCGGCAGGAACCAGAAAGAGCAGCAGTGAGTTTCGCTCGATATGTCTTAAAAACCGGAGGCCAAGGCCCTTTCCTTCCGATGCTCCTTCTATAATCCCCGGAATATCAGCCATTACAAAAGACTGTTGGTCGCGGTAGGCCACGATGCCGAGGTTGGGCACAAGGGTAGTGAAGGGGTAATCGGCAATTTCGGGGCGTGCTGCTGACAGAACCGACAAAAGTGTCGATTTTCCGGCATTGGGAAAGCCCACCAAGCCTACATCGGCCAGAATTTTCAACTCAAATACAATGGCGGCTTCCATTCCTTCTTCACCGGGTTGCGCAAATTTTGGGGCTTGGTTGGTGGCTGATTTAAAGTTCACATTACCCAGGCCTCCCCGGCCGCCAGGCAGCAGCACAACGGATTCTCCATCGTGGGTAATTTCGCCCAGCACCTCACCAGTTTCGTTGTTTCGTGCAATAGTACCCAAAGGAACCTGGATAATGACGTTGTCAGAACTTGCTCCGGTACGTTGCTGCGCTCCGCCATTGCCACCATTGGCGGCATGCAGATGTCGGGTGTAGCGCAAGTGCAACAAGGTCCACATCTGTGCATTGCCCACCATCATCACATCGCCACCTTTTCCTCCATCGCCGCCATCAGGACCACCAAAAGGAATAAATTTCTCGCGCCTGAAGTGAACAGAACCCCCGCCTCCATTGCCTGAGCGGCAAAAGATACGAACGTAATCAACAAAATTTGAGGAAGCCATGACTTATTCTGATTTTAAATATACACATTCTATTTTGCAAAAGTGTAAAATATACCAACATGGCCGAACATTTAAGCACCGTCAATCCCAATATATTTGAGATTAGTTTTTGTGATCAGCAGTTTGGTCTTGAATCAAGCCTAAAAAATCTTACTTTTGCAAGCTGATCTGGTGGGTTTTCGGTGCAATTTCAAGAACCGGAAGAATAACCGGACACAGATTATAAAATTCAAAAAGTATGCAAAAAGGTAAGCCGATAATCGACAGAGATAAAAAAATCAGGGTAGGCATCACACACGGCGACATGAACGGAATCAGCTATGAAGTCATCGTGAAAGCACTGTCCGACAACAGAATGCTCGACATGTTCACTCCCGTTATTTACGGTCTTTCGCGTGTGTTGTCGTACAACAGGAAAAACCTGAACGCCAACGATTTTAACTACAACACCATTAGAGATGCTGCTTACCTAAAAAGCCGCAAGATAAATTTGGTCAACCTGTCGGAGAATGAAATAAAAATTGAGTTCGGACAATCGGTCGAAAGAGCCGGGCATTTTGCCCATGAAGCCCTTAAATACGCGGTAAACGATTTGAAAACAGAGAAAATTGACGTGGTGGTAACGGCTCCCATTTCGAAGGAGAACATCCAGTCGGAAACCTTTAATTTTCCGGGTCATACCGAGTTTTTCGCCAGCCAGTTTGAAAGTCCCGACTACTTAATGCTCATGGTTTCAGGCGCATTGCGTGTTGGTACCATCACAGGGCATATCCCTTTGAGCAATGTTTCAGAAAAACTTACTAAAGAATTGATATTGCATAAAATAAAGGTGCTCAACAATTCACTCATTCGCGATTTTGGTGTTCAGAAACCCAAGATTGCTTTGCTGGGACTAAACCCCCACGCCGGCGAAAACGGTCAAATTGGCCATGAAGAAGAGCAGATTATCATTCCGGCAATCAACCAGGCCAAGAAAGATGGCTTGTTAGCCTTTGGCCCGTTTCCTGCCGATGGCTTTTTTGCAGGCGATTACCGAAAGTTTGACGGCATCCTGGCCATGTACCATGATCAGGGTCTGATTCCTTTTAAAACGCTGGCTTTTAATCAGGGAGTTAATTTTACCGCAGGACTTCCGATTGTACGCACCTCACCGGCTCATGGAACAGCTTACGATATCGCAGGCAAGGGGTTGGCCTCCGAAGAACCTTTGCGCAATGCCATTTATCTGGCCATTGACATTTTTAACAACCGCTTACAGTACGACGAAACCACGGCAAACCCGCTTCCGTTTGGTTTGCTGCGCGACAACGGAAAACACAAAGAAGACAATTCTGAAATCGCCGATCTGTTGGATTAGTCCTTTGTATAAATTTCCTTTTATAACCAAACATCGCTTGCATGCAACATAAACAATACTCCGGCAGTGAACTTGTAAAAATATTTCAGGGACAGCTGCATAGCCCGAATCCGGAGGATGTTGTTGTTTATGATATCCTTATCGATAGCCGCAAACTGATTTCCCCCGAAGGCGCTTTGTTTTTTGCTCTGGCCAGCAAACGTAACGATGGCCATCACTATATCGGCAGTCTTTATAAAAAGGGAGTCCGCTATTTTGTTGTGACCCGCCTTACCGATGAGACAACCAAATTTCCGGAAGCCTCGTTTTTTGTAGTTAACTCCACTTTAACAGCTTTGCAGCGTCTTACGGCAGAGCACCGGAAGCATCATCCGATCCCGGTTATCGGCATAACCGGAAGCAATGGAAAGACCATAGTGAAAGAATGGCTCTACCAGTTGCTCCACGACGATAAAAAAATCATCAGGAGTCCGAAAAGTTACAACTCCCAGATTGGTGTTCCGCTGTCGGTTTGGCAAATGAGCAGCCAGCATGAGTTGGGGATTTTTGAGGCCGGCATCTCCGAACCTGAAGAGATGCAGTTCCTTCAACCTATTATCCAGCCTACGGTTGGCGTTTTTACCAACCTGGGACCAGCCCACGATGAAAATTTTATCAATCACGCCCAAAAAACGGGGGAGAAACTAAAGCTCTTTACACGGGTCGACACGTTGATATACAGATCCGATCACAAAGAAATTCATGGCGCGGTAATAAGATCGGGCATCCTCGAAAAAATTAGGGCCTTTACCTGGGGTAAAGATGAGGACTGCACTTTGGTCATCAAAGCCATTCTTCATCAGGAAAAATCGACTGCGGTTGAAGCCAGATATAAAGGAGAGCCTTTAAACATTACCATCCCTTTTACCGATGAGGCTTCCATAGAAAACGCTATCCATTGCTGGGCCACAATGTTGCATCTGGGTTACCAAACTGAGGTCATTAACACCCGCATGCAGTTGCTCACACCGGTAGCCATGCGACTGGAGCTCAAGGAAGGGATAAACAACAGCACCATCATCAACGATGCGTACAACTCTGATTTCAATTCACTTGCCATAGCGCTGGACTTCCTGAACCAACAAAACCAACACAAACAGAAAACAGTTATCCTGAGCGACATCCTGCAAAGTGGCCAAAACGAGGTTGACCTATATAGTCATGTGGCGAGTTTACTCAAGGAAAAAAATATCCATCAACTCATTGGCATTGGCAAAGCCATCAGTCGGCAAGCCGACAAATTTGAGCGTGGTTCGCTTTTCTTTGATAGTACCGAAGATCTTATCCGGAATTTTTCGTTTGCAAGTTTGTCGGGACGCACTATCCTCCTTAAAGGAGCGCGGGTGTTTGAATTTGAAGAGCTGAGCCGGATTCTGCAACAAAAAGCCCATGAAACTGTACTCGAGATCAACCTGAACGCCTTGATAAACAACCTGAATAAGTTTCGGGCGAAAGTCAGCCCGGGGACACAGATCATGGCTATGGTGAAGGCCTTTTCGTATGGAAGCGGGAGTTTTGAAATTGCCAATGTGTTGCAGTACCATCAGGTTGATTATTTGGCCGTGGCTTACGCCGACGAAGGTGTCGAGCTCCGCAAAGCCGGCATCGAGTTGCCCATATTGGTTATGAGTCCTGAAGAACATGCCATGGATGCGATGATAAGGCATCAGCTTGAGCCGGAAATTTTTAATTTCCGTACCCTGCGATTGCTCGAAAAAGCAATAAAAAGGAATGTGTTGCCACAAAACAAGCCGGTAAAAATTCACCTGAAAGTAAACACAGGCATGCACCGCCTTGGTTTCGATACCGAAGACCTGGAGGCTGTGATTGCGATGATCAGGAAAAATCCACACCTGTACCTGCAATCTGTTTTTTCGCATCTGGCCGCCAGCGACAGGCCTGAATTTGATGACTTTACACAAGAACAGATCAGCAGGATGTATGCCATAAAGGAACTGATAACGCGTCATTTCAGTCACAAAGTGTTGTTTCATCTGGCCAACTCTTCCGGCATCAGCCGTTTTCCTGCCTCACATATGGACATGGTCAGGTTGGGCATTGGCATGTATGGTGTGGGCGAACCGGCCATGCAACTCGATCATGCCATCCGGCTTAAATCGGTGCTGGTGCAGATTCGTCAGGTAAAAAAAGGTGAAAGTGTTGGTTACAACCGAAGCTGGGTGGCCGAAAAGGACAGTCCGGTGGGGATAGTAAGCATTGGTTATGCCGACGGACTTTTGCGTGCATTAGGAAACCAAAGGTCGTTTCTGTACATCAACAACCAACCTGTGCCCATCATTGGCGACATTTGCATGGACATGTGCATGGTAGACCTGACCGGCATAGAAGCCAAAGAAAATGATGATGTGATCGTTTTTAACGAAGAACATACCGTTTCAGCGCTGGCGCACCAAGCCAAAACAATACCCTACGAAATACTCAGCCGGATATCAAGACGTGTGAAGAGAATTTATTACCATGAATAGGGGGAGAATTTAAATCACTTTCCTGCTTTTTTCCTGTCGATTACGTATTTTGCATCCAGAACTAACATCGAATCCACATCGATGTTTTTGTCAGCGGCTTTCTTGATTACAAGATTCATCCACAGACTATCTGCGCGGATAATACGCTTCATTTCTTCAACTTCCAACCAATAGTTCATCCGGTTTTTGCTTTCTAAATCCGGATTGGTATATGAGTTGAAAGCCTGTTCAATAAAACCCCATCCCAAACTCGGAAGCGTTGCTTCGGTGGCCATGATAATGATTACATCGTGTTTATTAATCTCTTCAATCAGGTTGATTTGATCTGTTGAAAGTGGTTCTTTAAAACTATCCGGATAAATTTGTTTGTTGTAAAACCAAAAATGATCATTGGAAAACACTTTGGAAAAGCCCATATTGAAAATTCCCCAATAAAAGCTATCTGAAATTACTAAAACAGAAGGTTTTACTTTTCCTGAATCCGACTCAAATTTAACTCTTGGATAAGCCATATCAAAAGATTTCAGGCGAAATAAGATATTCATTCCATCAGCAATGTCATAATCAGTGTCGAGCGGTTGGCTCAGGGTAATTTCATCCCAATAAATATCCGGCATATCGATTTGTCGTGCTTTTTCAATATATTTTATAAGCGAGTCAGCTACCCGAGACATGCCGTAATGACTCCAGTGAATGCCATATTGGGGATAAAGTGGATAAGGCGATTTCAATTTGTTGTCAACGAAATAGCTATTGAAATCGATAAAATTTAATCCGTTATTACGGGCCAATGCGACATGAGAAGAATAATTTGTAGAGTCACCCGGAATAGCATATTCATCCGGGAAATACTCAGGATAAAAGGAACCTTTTCCTGCAGCAAAAACAACAACCAGTTGCTTGTTGAGCGTGGCAAGTGTATCCTGAATCAATTTCAGTCGCTCAATGCGTCGGCGAATGCTATCGGAGCCAATGTAGTCAAGACCTCCATAGGCTTTCAGGTAATTTTTTTCGTACAAATAATTTTTTTTGCCTATGATGACCCCATTGGCTTTGGCTTTCCTGAAAAAGCTAAAAGCAATTTGATTGTTGATTCGAACAAAAACACTTCTGAATCCAAAAGTTTCATTCAGGTATTCCTCTTCAATAGGCTGATAATCACCCGAAAACCATCTATCTACAGTAAGTTTGGCCTTGGTTGGGGTTTTTATAGCTCCCTTTAAAGGAGTTAAATCAACTACTTGAGTCACCTGTTGAATAGCGGGCATCATTAAAAAAACCGCGATAAGCAGAAACAAAGAGTACCGGATATATTTTGACCTTGTATTCATGCTAGAATCTAAAATAGATGAATGGATTAAAGCCCGAGGCCGTGATGGAACTTACCGAAAGAATCAACAGAAATATACACAAAATGGCTACGCTGATATGGCGGACGTCGACATAAGGTTTAAAGTAAACTAAATCCTGTAAGCGTTGCCCCCATTTAAAGTAAGTGAAAAAGGCAAAGAACACAGCAATGACCAGAAAAGTAAAGAACTCACCTGAGATCTCAGGATGAACGTGAAAATCAAATGCAAACATTCTGGACAAAAACAGTAGCGCATCGGTTTCGGTTTCTATCCGGAAAAATACCCAGCCAATCATTACGATAAAAAAAGTAATAATCATGCTGGGGAATTTCCCGATGGCACTGTAAACTTTAAGCAGAAATCCCCGCTCCAGTACCAGAAAAATACCATGATAAGCGCCCCAGATCACAAAATTCCACGAAGCGCCATGCCATAAACCCGACATGAGAAAAACAAACCAAAGGTTGAAATACAGTCGCGATTTTGACACCCTGTTTCCTCCAAGAGGTATATAAAGGTAATTGCGCATCCAACTGCCCAACGTCATGTGCCAGCGTCGCCAGAACTCAGTAATACTTTGTGAGATGTAAGGATTGTCGAAATTCTCCGGAAATTTAAAGCCGATCATCTTGCCAATACCGATGGCCATGTCGGAATATCCAGAGAAATCGAAATATATCTGGAAAGTATAGGCTAAAATCCCGATCCAGGCCAGCGAGCTGTCGATGGTGGCATAATCCATGGCAAAAATAGCATCAGCTTCTTGTCCCATATGGTTGGCTATCAGTACTTTTTTCGCCAACCCGAGCGAAAATCGATAAAAACCTGTCAGTCGGTTGTCTATGGTATCATTGGCCGAGCGATCTGTAATTTGATCCGCCAGATCATGGTAACGGATAATTGGACCGGCAATAAGTTTTGGAAACAGGATGATATACAGCTGATAATCCCAAAAATTTGTCAGGGGTTTATGCACCTTTCGGTAGACGTCAACCACATAGGTAATGGTTTCGAACGTGTAAAAGGATATTCCAATCGGCAAAATTAACTTTGTCCATTGAATGTTTTGAGAACCAAAAACCGAAAGAAAAGCATTCACATTTTCGATAAAGAAATTTGAATACTTGAAATAAAACAGCAGCCCCAGATTAATGGACACCGACAAGGTAAGCATGAGTCTCCTGTTCAAAGTGTTTTTCGTCTGCGACATCCAGCGTACCAGATGAAAATCAATAAATGTAGACCCCAGGATAACGAAAATAAATTTGGGAGCTCCCCAGCTATAAAAGAATATGCTAAACAGTAGAATGACGATATTTTTATATCGTTTCCCTACCAGATAGTAAGTTAGCAGGAAGGCGGGCAAGAAATAAAAAATAAAAACTATGCTGCTAAAAACCATACCCGGGTAGAAATATCAAAAGCCAATAATTGCAGAAAATTCAAATCTTATAACTTCAATTAAAACAGTTTTAACTGCACGACTGCAACATAAGTATACGCGTCGCACAAAATGCCTTACTTTGGATGGCATGTTACGACAAGGAAGTCGCAGCACGACGCATGCCAAAAATTTAGCGGTCACAAAAATAAGGAAATATTAACAGCTGACTATTTTTAGTTTGCCTATAATGAAAAAGCCGGAAAAAGGCATTCATGTGAATACCCATTTCCGGCTTTTTACTGCCGATCAGGCCGGGAATATCTTGTATAAGACTTTTACTACAAAGGATTAGCCGTTACTTTGGCACGGATATAAACCCTCATGGTAAAGGTAACATTGTCTTCATCTGTTTCGCCGATAAAAGCTACGGTAAAAGTCTTTTTTGAGTTAAGAATGCTGCTCAATTTGTCTAACTGACCATTGGCATTGGTAAGCTCAATAACATTACCCACTTCAATGGGTTCGTTGGTAAACAACCATTGAGCGTTGTCCATGTCGGGAGCGGAGATACTTAGGTCGGCATTCAGGATTGTGGCATTGCTGCTCACTTCGAGAATAGTGCCTTTTGCTTCCAGAATTTCGACTGATTTGATGTTGTTGGCATATTTGGCCAGATCGCTGTTCGAGAGCGGGTCGATGGTTGTGGATGAGCTAAAAACGCCGTTGACTCCGATTTTCAGTGTAGAGGGTGAAACCACCACGTCCATATCTGATTGATAATCTGCTTCGAACGTTACGTCCAGAAGTGAACTGCTTTCTTTACAGCCTGAAAATACGACGCCTATAAGCATCAGTAACATGGCTACGGGGATTAATTTTTTCATGGTTAAATGTTTTTATCAGTTGTTGTAAAAGGGCAAAAGTAATACAAAGTTTCAAATAATTCAACCAATTAAGAATAATTTTAAATAAAGAGGGATAATTGAGTGACTGATTGTGCCTAATTCCCAATCAATATGGAATTCCGCCGCACACCTAATCCCTTGATCAGAAAAATCTCAGAGCAAACTTAGTATACAATCTATCGATCAACCATCTCATTACTAATGAAGCTTTTGGTCATGATGATATATTTTCAAGCCGGAATTGCTATTTTTGCCTTGAATTTGGTGGGAGTCAATTGTGTTGATTCTTTTAAATTGCTTATTTAGAGAGTTGTAGGGAGCCTGGCAAATGCATTACTTGTTGACAGACGTACTTGGTTACTTTTTAACGATATTTTAATGCTATTTTTTTCGGAATACTGATCACGATATTAAACAGAAGATATGAAATTTGATTATAAGAAGATCGCGATAACCTTTAGAGACAAGTTTAAAATATTAGGATACAGCAACTTGTCAATAATTGTTATAGGATTGGCTGTATTTATTACTAGTTTAAGCAGTAACCTATACCGTGAAGAAAGAGTCATTCAAATAGATGCATTAGCTTATTACACCTATTTACCGGCAACTTTTATATACCATGACCTTAAGCTTGGATTTTTTACTGAACCAGGGCCTCACTATGAGCATGTTAAAGGAAAAGCCTGGATTTCGTTCGGGCCGAAAGGTCAACGAATATTGACTGTTTCTTACGGGATGTCGTTACTTTACGCCCCATTTTTCTTTATAGCTCATTTTATTTCCACAGTTTTCGACATTGATCCTTACGGCTTTTCCTGGCCTTATCATCTTGCGGTTCAGGTTGCCGCCTTATTCTATTTATTACTCGGGCTTTTTTTTATCAGAAAAACACTTTTACTGTATTTCGATGAATTGGTGACAGCCATTACAATACTGGGAGTGGTTATTGGAACTAACCTATTTTATTACAGCACCTTTGAAGCCGGGATGTCGCATGTTTTCAATTTCGCAATGATAAGCCTCTTTATATGGCTTCTGCAAAAATGGTTAAATGCACCTACCCTGGTTGCGTCATTGATTTTAGGGCTTTTAACGGGTTTGATTATACTAGTGCGTCCAAGCAACATATTAATAATCGTACTTTTTCTTCTTTGGGACATTTTTAGTTTTAAGGATATGGTCGCCAGACTACGTTTTATAATCAAAAACATACCTAAAGTTATGTTAATGGTTCTCATGAGTTTCTTAATATGGGTTCCTCAATTTCTTTATTGGAAATATATTGTTGGAACCTATCTGTACTTTTCATATGGCGATGGAGTTACGTTTTTTTGGGATGACCCCCAAATTTTCAATATTTTGTTTAGTTACCGAAAGGGATGGCTTTTGTACACTCCAATGATGCTTTTATCCATCATAGGCCTAATTTTTCTAAAAAAGTACAATAGAAAAAGTATTGTTCCTGTTTCCTTAACGCTGGTTATTTACATTTATGTTCTGTCCTGTTGGTGTTTTTGGTGGTTTGGCGGTGGATTTGGCAGCCGTGGCTTTATTGATATTTATGGACTGCTTTCAATTCCTTTGGCCGCTATTATCAGCTTTTTCTTCTTCAACAAACGTACGATAATTAAAATTAGTTTTTTCGTTATTTTCCTGTTGCTCATTGTTCATAATTTATTTGAAACAGCGCAATACCGAAATGGAGCCATTCACTTCGCCAACATGACTAAAGAAGCCTACTGGAAGACTTTTGGGAAACTGAAGCCTGAAGGGAATTTTTATGACTTACTTAAAGAACCGCCTTACGAGGAAGTAAAACAACGGATACAGGCTGAAAGAGAAAAAAAGTAGCACCCATCAGTTAGCCATTGACTTTTAAGATAAATCAATTTTTTGATAAACAGATAAAATTAAATTTATGCACTTGGGTTTTAAATAATTTGACGAAATTGCACAGAGAATTTAATAAAAAATAAGATCTTCTTTTACATGGAAAAGATAACTCAACCGACTTATTATAAACAACTTGATGGGTAAAGAGCAATTGCAGTAATAAGTGTAATGATCGCACATTGGCTACAGAATGCTATAAGTATCCCGTTGTTAAGAAACCTACCCTACGGTACAGGGGTTACATTGTTTTTTGTATTAAGTGGATTTTTGATAACAAAAATTTTGTTGGATTTTAAGGAGAAAAATATCGCCTTAGGTAAAAGTAACTTTAATTCAGTAAAATCTTTCTACGTCAGGAGATCATTACGAATTTTCCCAATATATTATTTGACAATATTTGTTTTACTAATTATTGGATTTGACAATACCGCAGAATTATTTCCTTGGTTGGTATCCTATACATCCAACATTTACATGACCTTTAGCGGTGAATATGTGGGTTCCTTTACCCATTTTTGGTCTTTGGCGGTAGAAGAACAGTTTTATCTTTTATGGGTTTTTGTGATTATTTTCATCCCAAAAGCCTATTTAAAAAAGACAATTATTTATGTTATTGCTATATCAATACTTTTGCTCTATTATTTTATTTTCTATACACCATACTGGATGGCTAATGCATTGATGATCTGTTCAATGCATATATTAGGACTTGGAGCACTAATTGCATTTTATGTAAAATATGAACCTGAGAAAGTCGCTAAAATGAATTTGTCAAGAGTAAAACTTCTTCTATTCGTTTTAAGTTTATTTTTTGTTTTGATATATGTTTATCAGAAACCGGAAACATTGTATAATTCTTTAAAAGATTTTAAAAACCCCTTTATTAGTTTTATCTATGCTTTGGTTGTGCTCGTGGCAATTAGAGATGGGTTTACGGGTGTGATGAAATTGATTTTGGAAAACAAGGTAATGATCTATATAGGTCGAATCAGTTACGGATTATATATTTATCATTTATTCATGAACCCATTGTATTTTAAATTTTTAAGCAGATATATATACATTAGGACAGATGATTATGGGTATTTTTTAGTCTTTTTTGTGATGAATATGATCATCGCCTCGGCCTCATGGTATTTTATCGAAAAACCTATTAATAATCTAAAAAAATACTTTAAATATTAACCAGACTTTTCTGTATGGGTTTTAGGTGCTTATTGTTCTTGTATAGTTGCTAGGTATCGGTTGTTTGCCCGAAGGAGGATTATTTTCGCGATTCATTTCTTTTAATCTTAAGTAATATTTGCCCCATAGCTAACGAAACTAATCCTCCGCCCATCTGAGCAACCAAGAGAATAGTAAATGAAAATGCCATTACATTGGAATGATCGTATCCGGCATACAATGTCAAAAAAGTGAGCTCTCGGGTACCCAGGCCCATAATGGTGACGGGCAAAAGATTGAACATCCCTGCAATAGCCACCCCTCCGGCCACCGCAAGCAATCCTATGTCAAGATTCACACTTTGCGCAAGAAAATAGCATGAAATGAAATGGCTTAGTGCGCCAGCCAACGACAGCAAGAAAATAATCAGGATTTCTTTGACCGAATATCTTCGGTGGTGAAATGAAAAACCTTGTTTGAACATTTGAAATCGCGAAAGGATTCTTTCTAAAAACAGGAGCGATTTCCCAGAGGTTAGCAAAATAAACGCCACTGAAATGAGACTTAAACTTATCAGTATCACTACATAACCCCAGTAGCTTTCGATTTCAATAAACGATCCTGCCACCAATGCCAGGGCTGCAAAAAACAGAAATATGCCGACATCAAATCCTCTTTCGGAAATCATCTTTAATATGGCCGTGGCTTTCCCTGATTTGCCTTCCTCATGTCCGGCTTTGATCATCTCCCCCAAACGACCCGGAGTTGCAATTCCGACAGCATAACTTTCAAAAAATTGTCCCCAACTTTTTAGTCGGTGCCTCCATCCTGAGCGTCCATCATTCATCACATGCCACCGCACAGCTTTGCTAAAAAGCAATATCAGTTGAAAAAGAATGGCCAGCACAAACCACGAGATGTTGATTTTCGAGAGCACGTGCCTGATTTCTGTCAGATCGACTCGCGAAAGAATATAAAAAAACAAGATAATACCCAATAACCGTAGCAAATTAAAGGGTTTGAATATCCGATTCTTTCTATTACCGATCATTCATTCAGTTTTTTACGTTTAATTTGATGCGTAGATTTCTTCCAAAAATCCCTAGCCTTTTCAAATATACCCCCGATAAATTTAGGCGAAAACTGCTCCACCGCCCACCGTGCGCCACGGGTTCCCATCAAGGTAAACATCGTAGTGATAATCAGTTCCATGAAGTAACGGCTGGCCTTAAACCCGGTCAACTTGTAGCCATAATCAGGAATGGTCTTTCCGACAAGTTTACGAAACTGTATCCTGATAAAACTACCTCGCTTCTTAAAATCGTACCCGTGCGAGTGCATGGTGATAGCCTCCTCCTCGGTAATGGGATTTGCTTCCAGCAGTCCTTCGCTTCTCATGTCGTTGATAATCTGTTTTCCCAGGGGTGAGCGTGCGATGATCATGGAAAAACCCTTGCCGCGCTCTTCATAAATTGGTGCCCAGGCGTCACCACCACTGATATCGGTAAATTCGTTGGTGAAGTCGGTACAATACAAGCTGTTTTGAAGTACATGAAATGGAATGAGGTAGTTGGCATGAAATTTTTTAAGCTCGATAACACGTCCCGATTGCATTTCGATACGCATGTTGCCGGGCCATTCGCCATAACGGAAGTAGAGTTTTTTAACCTGGGTATAATCTTTTTCTCCATAAGTTTTTAAAAAACTCTTAACCGACGAAAAATACAAGGTGTTGCCGTAAAACGGGCCAAAAATGTATTTTATGTTTTTTACCGATGGGTCGTTGATTTTTTGCAGTTTGCGGATCGACTGCACCTGTGGTGGGATGCCCACATAAGCAAGGTTGCCGTTGAATTTTTGTATTTCAGGTAAAATCTCATTTACCGAACTGATAGTGTACTTACTTTGGGCGGCTTCCATGATTTCTTCGCGCGTGGTGGCAATGAAGGGTTCACTCAGCCAGGGTTTTTCGTGCGACATACGCAAGGTTACTGCTCCATCAATAAGGTTCTTTTGAAGCAGATAAATCAAAACGGCAGAAATAATTCCCCCGCTGGCTGCATTGCGTCTTACTTCGGCATTTTTGGCAAAACCGATGGATATTTCCTGATAAGAACCAATATATTCATGGAAATGAGGAGCGTCGGGATAAAAGTACTGATTGTATTCAGGAAAATTAAAATCTTTGCCCGTGCAGGCTGTCCATAAGCGATCACCCATGCGATCATCAATTTCACTCACTATTTTAGGCAGGTATCGGCCTTCCTTGTTACCGAATACGATTTTCCCCTTTGACAAACCCACACAGGAGCCACAACGGTTGCAGAGCTCCGAATGCATTACCTTTTTTAACTGTTCAATACTTTTCACACACGTAAAATTGTCGGATTCCTAACTCGGAGATAAATGTATTTTGAAATTTACCGATAATTTTCTCGCCTAGAGCCTGAAATTTTTTCGGGCCTACCGGAAATAAAACCGTTCCTTTATGCAGTAAGAGCTTCCATCCGGTCTCACTGAGCATATATTTAACCTCTTTTGATGAAGGAAAACGATGGGGCCCTTCACCATGTCCACCAAATAAAAAGGTAAATACCTGATAGGGAATTTCGCTGGTGGCCGGGGGACAACTGAGCACCAGGCGAGCCTGAAGTGTTGAAACCCGATGCAGCTCCTTCAAAAATTGAATGGGCTCGGAAACATGTTCCAATGTCTCCAGCGTCACCACACGATCAAAATAGGCCTTTTCAAAAGGAAGTCTGGAGTAAGTGGATAGCTTTACTTGTTTTACGTGTGGTCTTACTTTTTGGGCTTCTTTCATTAATCCTGCCGAGATCTCCGCATTGGTAACGTCGGCATCAGGTTGTTCGCGATTTATGTAATCGTCGGCTTCACAATCGCGGCTGGTAATGTTAAGTACACGCGCTTTTGGTTTGAGGTCGAGGTGAGCAATCGTTTCCTTAAAGCGCTGATCGTGTGCTCCTTTAACTTTGTTGTTTTCAGCAATATAAATAGTAGAAACCTTATCCCAGTGGGCTTCCACATCGGTATCCTTCCATTTCTGTACATGATTATTTTTATCCCAATGAGGCATGGCTATCTTTTAATCCGATTAAGCATGGCCACCTGATCAGCTAGTAAACCAATGAAGAACATAATCATGCCGAAAACCATGATAAGTACGGCACTATTAGGAAGTCGGTCGGAAATAAAAAACCCGACAACACCCCACACCAGACCCAGAAAGGTAAGAATCAGGCTCATGGGAAAAAATATCTTAAGCGGGTTGAATAACATGATAATGCGGAAAAGCAAGAGAATAGTTTTTGAACCATCTTTCACCATTTTCACATTGCTTTTGCGTCCGATTCGTTCAGAAACGGAAATCGGGAATGTACCTATAGTATAACCTTCCTTCAGAAAAGCCAGAGTAGAAGTAGTTGACAATGAAAATCCGTTGGGCATCATGTGCAACATTTCGAGCATCAGGGTGCGATCGAAACCACGAAATCCGGAATTATAGTCAGGTAATTTTTGTTCAACTAAAAATTCACCTACTTTTTTTATGAGCCTTTTCCCTGACTGACGTCGTTTTACCTGAAACGAATCGTTGTCACGCTCCCCGATCACCATATCATAATCATTAAGCATGCTCAGGAGTTTTTCCAAATAAACCGGATCATGTTGCCCGTCGCTGTCTAAAATAACTACCTTGTCGCCTGTTGCTTTCCTGATTCCGGTCTTTAAAGCTGCCCCATATCCTTTATTCACATTATGGTTATAAAGCTTCACCGGATACTCCTTAATAATATCCATTGTGCGATCGGTGGAGCCATCATTGATATAAATAACTTCGTATTTAACATGATGGCCACCTGCAATAAATTTATCCAGGCTAAACCTGATGGCATCTTCCTCGTTATAGGCGGGCACGATGATTGAAATGGAGGTTTCCTTATTCATACGATCAGTTTGTGAAACAAGGGGCAAAGGTATAAAATATACCATCAACTGATTCGTTGATATGCGTAGCGGGAAACAGGTCTGCAGTAAACCGGTGTGAACTAGCTTCTGTGAACTTCCGTTTTTCCTTCAACTTAATTGCATATTTATTAGGATCGTAAAGATAAAACTGACTAATTTAGCCCCCTGTTTTTTTCAAAAAATGTCGAAGAAATTATCTATTATTATACCGGCTTACAATGAGGCCAAAACCATCCACCTGATTTTAAACAAGATTTCAGCTGTTAAGTTACTACAGGGCATTGAAAAAGAACTTGTTGTGATCAACGACTGTTCTTCAGATCAAACAATTGAAGTGCTCACGCAGTATATTCAAGCGCATCAGGAAATGGATATCCGCCTTTTTGAGCAACCAACAAACATGGGCAAAGGCGCAGCAATTCATCGAGGCATTAAGGAGGCCACAGGAGATTTTATCGTGGTTCAGGATGCCGATTTGGAGTACGATCCTAACGAATACAACTTGCTGTTAAAGCCCATTTTAGATGGTTTCGCCGATGTGGTGTATGGCTCCCGTTTTATGGGCGGCAATCCACACCGTATTCTGTTTTTCTGGCATTCTATTGGTAACAAATTTTTAACCACGCTTTCAAACATGTTCACCAATTTGAATTTAACCGATATGGAAACATGCTATAAGCTTTTTCGGGCCGACGTCATTAAATCATTGCACTTAAAAGAGCAGCGCTTTGGTTTTGAACCCGAGGTAACGGCCAAAATATCCCGTATTCCTGGAATACGTATTTACGAGGTGGGCATTTCATATTACGGTCGCACCTACCAGGATGGAAAAAAAATAGGCTGGAAAGATGGGGTCAGAGCTATTTATAGTATTCTTAAGTATAATCTTTTCAACAGGAATTAAGGGATGCTTTTTAGTTCACCGCTTTTTTTGTATCTCTTTTTGCCTGTCAACATACTTATTTTTTACCTGATAAGGGGCGAGTTAAAGAATACGGCTTTACTTGTTGCCAGTTTGGTGTTTTATGCCTGGGGTGGAGTGAGCTATTCTGTTATCCTGATTTTGTCTATTTTACTAAACTACCTTTTTGGTTACCTGATTTCTCGTGAGAAGGGTTCCCGGGTATATTTGGGCTTGGGAGTTGGAATAAACCTCGGGGTATTGGTGGTATTTAAATATGCCGACTTTATTGTGGCTAATCTCAACGATCTGTTTTTAAATCTTGATATAAAACCTGTTGGTCAGCCCAATATTTTACTGCCCATTGGCATCTCATTCTTTACTTTTCAAGCCATTTCGTATCTGGTGGATGTATACAGGAAAGAGGTTGTATACCAAAAGAATCTGATTAATCTGGCACTTTATATTTCTTTGTTTCCACAACTTATTGCCGGCCCTATTGTCCGATATCACGACATTGCAGGTCAGTTACTCAAGCGAAGTTTTTCATTTGACAAATTTGGAGAAGGAGTTCAGCGGTTCGTTATTGGACTAAGCAAGAAAGTGCTGTTGGCCAATAACTTTGCGCTCGTAGCTGATGAAATCATGGATTCAGCTTATTCAGATTTGACAACGCCAACGGCATGGTTGGGTATCATTGCCTATGCATTCCAAATCTATTTCGATTTCTCTGGATATTCTGATATGGCCATTGGCTTAGGCAAGATGTTTGGTTTTACCTTTCTTGAGAACTTTAACTTTCCCTATATCTCCAAATCTATTAAAGAGTTTTGGAGGAGGTGGCATATCTCTTTATCCACATGGTTTCGCGACTATTTGTACATTCCTTTGGGAGGTAGTCGTATGTCGAATAGTAGAACCTATATGAATTTGATTATCGTTTTCATTCTTACGGGTTTTTGGCATGGAGCCAGCTGGAGCTTTTTGGTTTGGGGCCTTTTTCACGGCTTTTTTCTTGTTTTGGAAAAATTGGGACTAGATAAACTTTTGCAAAGGTCCTGGACAGCTATTCAGCATATTTACACCCTGTTTGTCGTGCTTATAGGATGGGTTTTTTTCAGGGTAGAGTCTATCCATGATGCTCTTTTATTCACTAAACGACTTTTTGTTGCAAACAATGCCGTAGATAGCAATTGGATGACTTTTTTCGATTTGCGATTTACGATTGTGCTTATCGTGGGATTGATTGGTTCCACAAATTTTTTCCCTTGGGTCAGCGACATATATAAGAACCAGCTGGGCCACATCCGCGTGGTGAATATCTTTTCAAATGCGTTATACATACTTATTATTAACTTATTGCTTTTAGCCTGTACCTTTTATTTGGTTGCAGGAACATATAATCCATTTATATACTTTAGGTTTTAATGACGAAGATTGGTAAAATAACAAACACTATTCTGACCATTGGTTTTTTATCAATAATTTTTACTGGATTATTGCAATTTCATCTTGCAAAAAAGGAAGAGCTAAATATGGCCGAAAACAGGAAGCTTGCAGAAAGACCCGTTTTTGATATTAATAATCTAGACCCACTCCCGTCCCAATTCGACAAGTACTTTACCGATCACTTTCCTTATAGAACACAAATAGTAACCGTCTTTAATGAGATTAACCTCAATAAATTTAACATATCTCCGCTTCCTGATAAAGTCATGATTGGACTTGATGGCTATTTATTCATGTCGGGCACACAGTTGGAAACTTTTCAGGGAAAAAACCTTTTTTCTGAAAGTGAACTAAAGAGCATCCTCGAGGAACTCCGTTATAGAAAAAATTTTTGTGACAATCTCGGTGCAAAGTTCTATTTCGTAATCATTCCGCAAAAGCATACAATCTATAATGAAAAAATACCACCCAGGTTTAAATTGAAAAACGAAAAGACATTAAGAACCCAATTAGAGTCTTATCTTGATACAAATAACTTTTCTTATATTGACCCGACAGTTTTTATAATGAGCAAAAAAACTGAAGATTTTCCGTTGTATTTTAAAACTGACAACCACTGGAACAACTTAGGCGCTTTTTATGGGTCACAGTACATCATTTCAAATATCAAACAAGATTTTCCACAAGTTCAATCTTTGGATTTGAAAGATTATGACACAGAGGAATCGTCAGGTATTGGAGGTAATTTGGCACAAATGCTAAATATGCAAAGCAATTTCTCTGAAATACAATTAATTTTTAACCCTTCATTTACAAGCAATGCTAAAATGGGGGAGAAAAAGCCCTATCCTCCGACTGAGGGTTTTGGCTATCCTGATGAATTTGAACAAGTTTTTGTGAATCCGTTGGCGAATAACCTAAAGGCTATTTTTATTCGTGAATCTTACGCAAATAGTCAGCGCCAATTCTACAAAGAGTCATTTGGTAAAACTGTTCTTATTTGGGATCGTTGGCAGTACGCACTAAATGAAAAAATACTAATGAGTGAACGTCCTGACATTGTTGTGATCCAAATATTGGAAAGCAATCTGACCAAACTTTTATCAAATCAATCAAAAATAAAAGCAGAAGGGAAAAACTGAATGGTTTTTCTTCGCCCTAAGTGACAGCCATTTTCGATAAAACGGATGTATTTGCTACTTTCTTCTCAGCAAAATCACTTCAACATCCTCAATGCTATTCAACTGATTATCTGAACTAAAACTAATCATTATTGTTTTTGATACGGTATCTTTAACAGGGGTAAACTGGAAATTATAAAATCCGGTTTGATATTCTCCAAAACTTGTTTCCTTTAGGTGTATCAATGGAACCGCATGCCAGTAATAAGAAGTGTTATTGTCATTATTTGTGACGCTTAAAACCACTCTGGAGTTATTGCTTTCCACAAAATCGTTTTTTAGTTTAACCTGAATAATTTCCAGGTTTTTTGTCTCCGCAAGGGTATCGGTATCCATCTCGAAAATATTGAGGTTTTCTCCTGATTTTATTTTGAAGTCTCCGGGTTCAAAGTGCGATAATTCCTCTAAATATTGCATAACGAACGACCTTTTCCACACAAGCCCTTTGTATTTATCATCTGTCTTTAGAAAGATATCCCAATATTTTTTTTCATCCATGTGAATCCATTCCATTATAAAGGCTTTGTATTGATAAGCTTGGATTATATTTACGGGAACGGTTACAAAAGCAATAAGCAACACTAAAACTCTGAAAAACTGGTTGATGCCATTTAAAAACAAGGCCAGAAGCACAAAAAATATTACATAAAAATCAATATACGGACGTTGTCCAAAACTGCAACCATAATACCATGAATGCCAGGACGACAAGATATAAGTTAACAATAGAAAAAAGATAATCCAGCTGAAGAAAAGATAATAGTGTCGTTTGTAAACTAGAAAAACAAGGCCAAAAAGGGCAATAAAAAGTATCGGTGAATAAACAAATAGGCCTTTTCGATAACTGAATAGCACGTTGACTATTTCTGGTTTGGCAAAATTGAATCCCTCTCCCTGATACGAGTATACAAAGTAATCGCCAGTTTGCAAATACCAAAGCACACCCTGCACTGAAAATACCCCAACAATTATGATTACACTAATAATTAGTGTTTTATAGTCTTTTAGAACAGCCAACCCTTCTTTAAAGGCAGAAAACGATCCTGCTAAGAATGGGACAAATAGTATGATCAAAACATTAACCTGTCTTAAAATAATGATTAATCCAAGAAAAGCGCTTGCGATTAAAAATTCCTTTTTACGTTTGGTTATAAAAAAGGCTTTAGTAAAATAGGAAAATGTAGTAATTGCAAAAAGAGAGTATACATGACTAAAACCGGCTTCAGCATTGGCATAATGGACAATTCCTGTCGAAAAGACCAACAGAATCTGCAACAGTAGGATTAAATGCTTTTTGATTTTAAAAAGAAAAAGCAATTTATAGAAAAAAACCAATGTCAAAAATAAATAGAAGATGGCGGCATAAAAAACTGCAAGCTGAAACGGGCGTTGGTAACCATCCATATCGGTTCCGTTCAGAGGCGTTGTCAGATAAGTTGCAAGGAAAAAAGGAAACTCCAGTACAGCTGTTCCAACCGGGTATTTATTAACCTTGAAATCCTTGTAATCCACATAAAAGGCAAGTTTGGATATCCGCTTATACAGCTCCGGGTTTTGCTCAGGAGTGGCATCAAACCTGGCCACATCATGATGAATAAATATTGAAGGCAAATAATCAAAATACCCAACGCCATCGGCATTCATTGTTTTGTCTGTATTGCCCAGATAGTTATTTATCAGTAGGATATATAAAAAAACAATCAGAATTTCTGCGCCAAATCCTTTAATAAACCAGATCAATTTTTTCATAACATTTAAATACAATTAGGGTCTGTAAAAATATACAAATTACTATTAATGTATATTCCCAAAAAAACCTCTCCCCTCTCTACGTGTTTCCCGTATTTTTCTAAGCAATCCCCGTAAATACATGGGGGCAGCATTTTTCCTGGTGTTTTTCTTACTAAGTTTACCCCATCAAATCTGATTGTTTAATTTAATTTTTTAATGCTATGTCGAATTTATATGAACAAAAGGTGAATGACTTTATGGCTAAAGTTATTGCCAAAAACCCTGCTGAGGTCGAATTCCATCAGGCAGTACATGAAGTGGTTGAAACCATTATTCCTTTCATCGAAGAAAATCCGCAATACCGCGAAGCGAAAATCCTTGACAGAATGGTGGAACCTGAACGTGTTATCCTTTTCCGTGTACCCTGGCTCAACGACAAAGGTGAGGTGCAGGTAAACCGTGGCTTCCGTATTGAAATGAACAGCGCAATTGGTCCGTACAAAGGTGGATTACGCTTCCATCCTACCGTTAACCTGGGTATCCTTAAATTCCTTGCTTTCGAACAGGTGTTTAAAAATTCACTTACCACACTGCCTATGGGTGGTGGAAAAGGTGGATCTGATTTTGACCCAAAAGGAAAATCCGACAATGAAGTGATGCGGTTTACTCAAAGTTTCATGAGCGAATTATTCCGCCACATTGGACCAAATACTGACGTTCCTGCCGGTGATATCGGTGTTGGTGGTCGCGAAATTGGTTTCCTCTTCGGGCAATATAAACGTCTGCGCAACGAATTTACCGGTGTGCTCACAGGTAAAGGTATCGAATGGGGAGGCTCGCTTATCCGTCCCGAAGCAACAGGCTACGGCGCTGTGTATTTTGCACAGGAAATGATGAAAACACGTGGCGAAAGCTTCAAAGGAAAAACAGTGGTTATCTCCGGTTCAGGTAATGTAGCCCAGTACGCTACCGAAAAAGCTACCGAGTTTGGCGCGAAAGTAGTTACACTTTCCGACTCCTCAGGATTCATCTACGACCCCAAAGGCATCGATGCAGAGAAGCTGGCTTACATCATGCAACTTAAAAATGTAAAACGTGGCCGTATTAAAGAATATGCTGATAAATATGGTGCTGAATACCACGAAGGCAAACGCCCATGGGGTGTAAAATGTGATGTAGCCATGCCTTGTGCTACTCAAAACGAAGTAAATGAGGAAGATGCCAAAGCACTTATCGCTAACGGTTGTTTCGTGGTGTCGGAAGGTGCTAACATGCCTTCTTCTCCTGAAGCGATTGAAGTATATCAAAATGCTAAAATCCTTTATGGACTAGGTAAAGCTGCTAACGCCGGTGGTGTTGCCGTTTCCGGACTCGAAATGAGCCAGAACAGCATGCGCTTTAACTGGACACGTGAGGAAGTTGATGAAAAACTCCACCAAATCATGAAAGATATCCATTCCACTTGCGTGCTTTACGGAAAAGATGGAGATTATATCGATTATGTAAAAGGTGCAAATATTGGTGGCTTTGTAAAAGTTGCCGATGCTATGCTGGCTCAAGGTGTAGTGTAACTGTATAATCAGTTGTTTTTTTTAACAGAAAAAGCTGCCTTCAGGGGCGGCTTTTTTTTTGCGCGGATATCTTGTGATTGTTGAGTTTTCAGTGTTCCCGGGATTAAAATCCCGGGATACAATGTCGGTCATGCCTACGGCATTGGGGGAGTTCCCACTTTAAAGTGCCATAGGCACGAACGACATTGTAAGGATGGAATTTATTCCATCGGATAGAGGCGGTTGAGTTTTCAGTGTTCCCGGGATTAAAATCCTGGGATACAATGTCGGTCATGCCTACGGCATTGGGGAGGAAATCGAAAAAATTCAGAAAACCAGGCAACTTTTTAATCTTGAAAATGAACGACATAATATTGCATTTGTATTTTAAGATTCATTTTTTACATATCAAATAATTTCTGTACTTTAGCGTGAGCTAACCCTATATCTAATATTTATGGCTAATACCTATCATCAAATACTTGTTCAGACAGTTTTTCCGCTTAAATACTGGAAAGCTAATCTTGAAAAAGCTTGGAGAGACAAGTTGTTTTTAGTAATCGGAAACTTAATAAATGAAACCGGATGTCATTCAATTATCATTAATGGTGTTGAAGATCATGTTCATTGCTTTTTTGGTTTAAAACCATCTGTTTCTGTCTCAGAAGTGATGAAAAATGCTAAATCAAAATCATCAAAATGGATAAACGAAAGTGGCTTTTTAGATCATCATTTCGAATGGCAGCCTGGTTTTGGCGCGTTTTCTTATAACCGATCACAAGTCAAGAAGGTTTTTAATTATATCGCTAATCAAGAGAATCATCACCAGAACCAATCCTTTTTTGATGAGTATATTGAGTTTTTATCCAAGTTTGATATTGATTATGATGACAAATACCTGTTCAGTAAATTGATTTGAGGTGTTGTAGACCAATCAGGATACAAAGTCAATGATGTCTACTGCATATGGGAGTTCCCACTTTAAAGTGCCATAGGCACGACCGACATTGTAACGATGGAATTTATTCCATCGGATAGAGGCGGTTGAGTTTTCAGTGTTCCCGGGATTAAAATCCCGGGATACAAAGTCGGTCATGCCTACGGCATTGGGGGAGTCTTGTTTTGAGTTTTATAGAATATTCTGTTTCATAGGTTCGTTTTATTTGTTCTACTTGTACACCTGAGAAAAATTAAAGAAAGGATTCATTACGTTGATACCAGCCTGAGCAATTCTTAGAAACCACCTTGCTGTAGGAGTTTTAACATCCCACAGCAGACAAGCCGCCATCCAAACAAATCAACCGATCACAAAGCCTAAAGCGCTACTCTAACCAAAAACCCAAACGGTTAATAACCTAATATTCCCAATTGTTACTATTGCCTACAGCTTCCTGATGCGATATCCTCTGGTGAGGGATTGTAAGCATTTTCCTTTATGGTGATTGTCCCTGAAACTCCATTCAGACTTATAACAGGCTTGATACCGCATAAATCTGTTAGGCAAGAGTTTTTCACAATTTCCAACTTACCACCTATACTTGTTAAATTTGACAAACCGTCTAAGTCTTTCAGGTTGCTATAGGATAAACCCCCGATAATGATCAAATCTCCTCCGATGGTCGTTAAATTATGTAAGTCATCCAGGTTTTCAAGACGAGAGATTGAAATTTCAAAATTTCCTCCAACGGTTTTAAGACTTGACAACCCGCTAATGTCGGTAAGAAGATATTGATGGCCAAAATATATATCCCCCCCAACACTAACGAGCCTGGATAAGCCTGAAATACGTTTAACACTTAATCCGGATGATAAACTTAAATCCTTGCCAATTGTCGTTAGTCTTGACAGACCTGAAATGTTTTCTAGATCCATATTTTTTAACATTAGATGTCCTCCAATACTCAGTAGGTTTGGAAAACCGCTGATATCTGTTCGAACAGCTTCGCTGTTAATAACTAAATCTTCACCTATTTTTATTAGCCTTTCAAACCGAGAAATATTTTCTAACAGCGGATTACTAGAAATATATAAACTTCCCCCTATTGTAGTAAGATTAATTAAGCTATCCATGTTTAATAAGTTTTGCTCCCAAATCTCAAATGTTCCGCCTACGCTAGTAAGACTTGTTAAACCGTTTAGGTTAGTTAGCTTATTTGTGTAAATTCTAATGTCTGCCCCTACACATCTTAAGCTGGAGAACCCATCAATTGTTGAAAGAAGATCGTTTCCTGTTATCCACAGATTGCCTCCAATACTTGTTAAACTTGTGAAACCATGAATTGTTTGAAGTTGATCATTATTATAAATCTGTAATTTTCCTCCAATTGTTTTAAGGCCAGATAACCCATCAATGTTGGTAAGGTTTGCATTGCCCTTAACATCCCCAATAGTAATATCTCCCCCAACAGTTTGCAATTTATCCAATCCGTCTAACGATTGTAGATCGTTGTTCAAATCAATATAGAGCGAGCCTTTTATCTCCAGCACGTTAGATAGTGTTGACATATCAGTTAATCCACTTACATATTTGAGTTCTACCTTACCATCAATAGCATCCCATCCCTCTTTGTAAAATCGCTCAAGCTTTGAATATGGAGGGTTTATAAGGTTTGAATGATATACTTTTTTTGGATGAGGCAAATCCGGATCAAAAAAACTGTCCTCTTTTATGCAAGAATGAAGGACAAACATAACCCCAAAACTAAAGAACCAAATTTTTATTAAACCTTTCATGTTTCAACAATCGATTAATAAGCGGATAAAAATCTAATCTTCAAGCAAAATGCAAAAGCATATTAGATTTCTTTTTTATCCTTCAAATTTATGAATTCTAAAGGAATAGACAAGTCCATATTAAAAAAAACGTGAAGTGATTTTAGCCAGCCTCATATCCTTTTTGTCCTTTGGGAATTTCCCTTTATTTCCATCGTGATAAAAGCACATATCCTTTTTGCATTTCCCATAATCATGCGAACTTCATCCCACCACATTTAAGGCTGGTTTTGAAAATTCCACACCAGGCAAGGAACTGCCCACCCTGATGAGCTCATCTCATTATTCCTAAAACGAAAACCCAAACAAAAACTCTACTTCGGTGCTTTTTTTCTGTAGGAGGTAAATGCCCCTCACGCCCAGAGTAATTTCAGGAAGTAACCCCAAGAAATGCCAGTCGGTAAAAAGTTCCAGTCCGGTGGAACTTACCGTTTGTAATGCCAATTGACTGTTTGTGCCGGTGGTGGTGTCAAAAAACAAATGTCCGCTGATTCGTTTTAAAAACATAACACTTGGGATATCCCAGTCAGGGTAGGCTATTGGAAAGGCATAATCTGCTTTCAATACCGTGAACTCAGCAAAATTTAACCCGAAATAACCCCGTGGTGTGCTTACCACATTCGCGTAAGTAGCCAAATTTCCGGATGATTTCTGATAGGCTGCATACCCCCTGATTCCATGGTGGTTAAAAAGTCCAGGAATCCAGGTTACCGAGGCTATACCAACCTGTTGGCTTACATTTTCAGAAAAAGGAGTGTGCCTGAAAGTGGCTTGCAGGGTCTGTCCCCAACGCGGAAACAGGTCGCGCAGCGAGCGTTTGTAGTGAATATATCCATAAAACCTGTAGGTGAAAGAGATCAGGTGGTTCTGAGGGATGTCATTGTCCTTGTTTTTGAAAGTGGCACTAACACCGGCCATGGGTTCGATTCCTTTAATCCAGCGACTTGAAGTGAAATTGAGCGGCAGGCTCATACTTGCGCTGAAGTCTGTTTCGCGCCACTTTAAGGTTCGGCCAGTATTATCGGTATCGCTGCGGCAGCCTGTTTCAGCTGTCAGGCTGATCACCGGATACCACCCCATGTAATCCATACCTGCTTTTATTTTTCCGGTTTGTTCATCAGGATCGAAATAATAGCCCGCATAGGCCACTGAAGTGCTTAACACGTTTTGTGATAATATATTAACACCCGGGTTGAAGGAGTAATTATTGAGTTCGACAGCGGTAAGTCCCCAACTGTGAAAATTAAAAAGGTGTCCCAGCCGGCTGTACTTTTTAACAGGAAAAACGGTGTCGCCGACCAGGGATTCATCAAGGTTGAAATCGAAGGTGGCTTTCAGGGCATCAACAGGATAGTTGAAATTAATCTGGCTCAGATTAATCGGTAATTCGGTCCTCAAGCTCAGATCCAGCGTTGCAACACGATAGCCGTCGGCAGTATACTCTGCATAACAAAGGCTGTCGCCTGAAGAATAGAAGGCCGGATCGCTGACACCGTAACGGGCATTCGTAAGCTGGTAGAACCTGCCTGTTTTCAACTCTTTTAGGTAAAGGTTATCTACACCGTTAAACGCTCCTTTAAAAACCAAATGGTCGTTGTTCAGTATAGGTTGCCCAATGTCTGTAAAAGTTGCAGGGACAAGTATTTCCACTTTATCTGACTTGGTATTGTAACGCACAATAGCTTTCCCCTTTTCGCCAAGTGTCACCATGACAACCGATTCGTTATCGTGAGCCCATGTTGGTGTTATAAGAAACCAGTTTTCAGGAAAATGGAATGTGCCAAGCATTTGGCCGTCAGTACTTGAAAACCATTGCAAGGTATAGCGGTTGGTTTGGTCGACGTTTATGGCTGCAATTTTTCTGCCGTCGGGCGATAAACTCGGAGCCATCAGTTTTGTCCGGCGCGTAAGTTGTTTGGTCTTTCCCGTGCCTGTGTGGTAGGTTTTTATCACTGAATAGTCGCGGTTTGTCCACCTGGGATCAAAGGTTTTTTCGTTCCATACAATTAAGGTATCGTTTCCCGAAAGCGACTGTGCAAAATGATAACCCGGAGTTTTGAGGATAACTTCATTCCCTGAGTTGTCGATTTTTACAAACCGGCTGATGTCGTCCATCCCTGATTTCTCAGCAATAAATCCACCTTGCTCCAACGGAAAAGCAAAGCGGTAATTGGTAAAATGCGCTGTTTTTGGTTGAGGTATCCAATTTATTGAACCGGGTTCAGCAAGACTTGCATTCCACTCCAATCCCAGATCAGAAAGGGCCAGTTTATAATAAGCCGCCTTGCCTACGCCTGCAAATTGCCTGACTCCATTTGAAAAAGGCATCAGGGAATAAGGCCGTCGGGCGACTTTATTCAGGGTCATGTTCCACACCTCCGTGTTATAACGCGTTAAACCATATAAAACAAGCTGATATCCAAGTGTATAATGATCCGGAACATAATCCCGGTATGACCCGTATTGCGCTTTATCGTAGGAGTAGAGGCCTTTTTCAATAACCTGTGCTTTTAAATCCATCATAAATTCCGGCTGCCTGCCCCGGCCACTTTGGCTGTAAATGGTCTCGCTGAATACGGCGTCTCCCTCAATAAACCAAAACGGCATAAATAACCCCATTAGCGCCCCAATGGCCTGATCGCCAAAAGCCACATTCAAACCTTTTCCGAAACCTTGCCTGAGTTTTTGCATTTGTACAACATGACGGTATTCATGGAGGGTAAGCTGCTTTGGCCAAGGCTGGGCGTATGTTTGCTGATCGGGGGTAAGGAAATAATCGGCATGCATGGGTGTTGGCGATACCATGGCATTCGAGAGGGTGCTCCTGTTGTGAAGCACAATGTCAACCTGCCGCATTTTTGGCTTGTAAGGTTCTGATACGGCCTGATACGAAAGCTGAAGTAACCTTGCATATTCCTGAGCCATTTTCTCAGATTCTTTTGGGAAAATAATTTTGGCCACAGGCGTGTTCAGCTGATACCATCTGATGGAAGCCGGATCCTGACCTGTGATGTAATATTGCGCTTCGGCAACAAAAAACCCAAGCAAGAACCATACAAATAAGCTGTATTTTATTTTCCTATACATGGCGTCAAAGATATTTAAAACCTGCTTCAGGCACAACGACTACATGTTTGGAATCACAATTTTAAAGCACATACCAAAATACAGCCACAAAGTGACATAGGCTTCCAATCAGGACAAACACATGAAACACCGCATGATTGTAGGGAAATTTATGCCAGAGATAAAACACCGCGCCTACGATATACGCAACCCCTCCGGCCATGAGCCAAATTAATCCTCCGGTAGGTAAATTCCTGACCAGTGGTACAATGGCGATCAGGATAATTAATCCCATGAGCACATAAGCAATAGCTGAAGCTTTGTCGTAGCGCCCTGTGAACCAGAGTTTAAAAAACATGCCTCCGATGGCCAATCCCCAGATTACCCCAAACAAACTCCATCCCCATGGCCCATTCAAAGTGACCAAAACAAAAGGGGTGTAGGTTCCGGCAATTAACAAATAAATGGAACTATGGTCGAAGATATTCAGGTAATTGCGGGTTTCCTGATTTTTGGCTGCATGAAACAAAGTGGAAGCCAGATAAAGTACCACCAGACTGGCTCCATATATACTAAAACTGACAATGTGCCAAACTGTTCCGTACAAGCTGGCATTTACCACCAACAAGGCCAATGCAACTATGCTGAGGATCAGGCCTATTCCATGGGTAATTACATTCCACTTTTCTTCACGGGGTGAATATTGACGAGCGATGGGCTTCATGAATTGTTAATTTTTCAGGTATAACGTAAAAATGAGGGAAGTATTTTCCTAGGCAAGTGCCTTCACGAAGAAATCCCATAACACCTCCTTTGGCGGCGGCGCTGTCACACTCACTATCTGCTTGGTCACCGGATGGGTAAACGCCACGCTGCGCGCATGCAGGCTGATGGAAGCGTCCGGATTGCTTCTCGGAAATCCATATTTCAAATCACCTTTTATGGGACAACCTATGGCCGCCAGTTGCGCACGAATTTGGTGATGGCGACCGGTAATCAACTCTATTTCAATTAAATGATAATCTTTGCTTGAGGCCAACCATTGATAATTAAGTATGGCTTGCTTGCTGTCTTTAACTTCCTGTTGCCGGACATAGGATTTATTCTGCTTTTCGTTTCGAAGCAAGTAATGCTCCAATCGGTCACTTTCGAGAGGGGGCTTATTTTTCACGATGGCCCAATACCGCTTGGTCATTTGGTGATTTTTCACCATTTCGTTCATGCGCGTGAGGGCTTTGCTCGTACGTGCAAAAATCACTGCTCCGCTCACAGGTCTGTCGATGCGATGAACCACGCCCAGAAATACTTCACCTGGTTTTTGGTGTTTCTTTTTGATGTAGCTCTTAACGGTTTCGCTGAGTGGCTGATCACCGGTTTTGTCGCCTTGAACAATTTCCGACGGCAGTTTGTTGATGATAATCAGATGATTGTCTTCGAAAAGAATTCTTTGATCCACCGATGTTGGCAACGAAATGTCCATGTAAAACCGTTTCGGTGTTTAGTATTGTTCTTTGTGGTTTGGGAAGCTCACCGATTTAACATCATCAATATAGCCTTCAAATGCCCTGATAATCTCATCGTGCAGGTTGGCATAGCGACGCAAAAAGCGGGGTGAGAAATCCTGGTTTATGCCCAGCATATCATGGAGGACCAATACCTGTCCATCCACCTCGCTTCCTGCACCAATACCGATGGTAGGAATTGAAATTGACCGGGTGACCTCTCCTGCCAACTGAGCAGGAATTTTTTCGAGGACTATACCAAAACAACCTGCTTTCTCGAGGATTTTGGCATCACTCTTAAGTTTTTCGGCTTCTTTTTCTTCAGTAGCACGCACCACGTAAGTACCGAATTTATTTATGGATTGCGGAGTAAGTCCCAGATGACCCAGTACAGGAATGCCTGCCGACAAAATCCTATCGATAGATTCTACAATCTCCTGACCTCCTTCGAGTTTAATGGCATTTGCCCCCGATTCCTTCATTATCCTGATGGCCGAATTCAGGGCTTCCTTTGAGTTTCCCTGATAAGCGCCAAAAGGCAAATCAACCACTACCAGTGCTCTGTCAACGGCACGCATTACCGAAGAGGCATGGTAAATCATCTGGTCGAGGGTTATAGGCAGCGTAGTTTTGTGTCCGGCCATCACGTTGGAAGCTGAATCGCCGACCAAAATTACATCGATACGGGCCTCATCAAGTAACCTGGCCATACTAAAATCATATCCCGTAAGCATGGCTATTTTCTCGCCCTTTTGCTTCATCTCCTGGAGCACGTGGGTGGTAATCTTGGGAAGTTCTCTCGTCGTATTCATACGTTTTACCATTAAAACAAGAGGGCAAAAGTAGATAAAATGAATCACAAGTCGCCTGTTTTTATCAAAAGGTTTACCTGCCTGTGCCTTGTGCCCGCAAGATAATGGCTTAAAACAAAAGAATAAAGTAGATTTCGCCCAATTCAACTCCCATAATTATAATAAATTTGCAGCTTTTTAGTTTATCATGGCATGAATCTGAAACTTCAAGGCATACGCCACATATCGCTGATATTTATTTTTTCTTTCGTGCTGCTAAGTGGTTTACAGGGGCAGAATGCTACTGTTTTGGGCAAAGTTACCGATGAAAACAACAAACCTGTTGAACTCGCCAACGTAGCCATCGAAGGGGAAAAAGGCGGGACTTCTACCAACAGCAGGGGCGAATTTGAATTGACGGTTCCGGCAGAAAAAAAAATCACCCTTGTTTTTTCATTTATTGGTTTTTCAGAAAAGCGTGTCCACCTGAACCTGAGGCCGGGCGAATCGCACCGCCTCAACGTCACCCTTGTTTCCGTTTCTACTACCTTGCCGGGATTTGAAGTTAAAGACGAAAACCTGCGCACAGAGAGTATGGTACGCCTCGACCCGCGTGATGCACAAGTAGCACCGAGCCTCACAGGTGGTGTGTCTGATATCATAAAAACACTTCCCGGGGTGTCTTCAAGCAACGAAATGAGCTCTCAGTATTCAGTTCGCGGTGGCAACTTCGATGAAAACCTGATTTTTGTTAACGACATTGAAATATATCGCCCTTTTCTGGTAAACTCAGGTCAGCAGGAAGGGTTGAGCTTTGTTAACAGCGCACTGGTTTCGAGCATCTTGTTTTCAGCCGGAGGTTTTGGCGCTGAATACGGCGACAAACTGTCTTCGGTACTCGACATCAAATACGCTACCCCCAATGAGTTTGGCGGATCTTTCTCCGCAAGCCTTCTAGGTGCTGAGCTAAGCCTGGGCGGTGCTTCACGCAATCAAAAATTTACCTACCTCATGGGCGCTCGCTACAAAACCAACAGCTATCTGCTCAACAGCCTGCAAACGCAAGGAGAATACCAACCTGAATTTGCTGACATTCAATCGCTTTTTACCTATAAATTAAACAGTAAATGGGATCTCAGCCTGCTGGGATATTATTCAAAAAACAAGTATAAAGTTGTGCCAAGCAACCGCGAAACCGATTTCGGAACTTACCAAGAAGTAATCCGGTTCAAGGTGTATTTCGATGGCAATGAAATTGATAATTACGAAATGTTTCAGGGTGGACTCACCCTGGGTTTCAAACCAAATAACCTCACTGATCTGAGATTAATTTTATCGGCTTATAACACCAACGAAACTGAAAAATACGATATCCAGGGACAATATTGGATTGGTCAGGCTGAGGCAGATGAAGAAAACAGCGAGTTTGGCGATGTGATTCAAACACAGGGTGTTGGTACGTATTTGCTTCATGCAAGAAATGCTTTTGAAGCCACTGTTATTACCGCCGAGCACAAAGGAACAACCATTTTAAATAACCACCAGCTCAAATGGGGTCTACGCTATCAACATCAGGAAGTTGACGACAGACTGAGAGAATGGGAAATGGTGGATTCGTCAGGATATTCACTGCCACATCCCATCGACACCCCCGGAAATCCCTTTCCCGATAATCCCAATCTTGAAGTAAAAGACTTTGTGAAAGGACATAATATTCTTAACACCAACCGTTTAGCTGCTTATCTGGCTGATCAGTGGAAATTTGTATTAAAGAACAACGACGAAATAAACCTGACAGCCGGAGTGCGTGCAAATTATTGGGATTATAACGATGAATTTTTGTTTGCTCCCCGTATCAGCGCAGCTTACAAGCCGGCAAAAAATGAAAACATCGTTTTTCGTTTGGCTACAGGGTACTATTATCAGCCGGCTTATTATCGCGAAATGCGCAACATCGATGGTTCCCTTAATCCGAATATAAAAGCGCAAAAATCTATTCACTTCATCATTGGGGGCGACTACCGCTTCAAGGCATGGGATCGCCCGTTTATTTTTACTACCGAGGCCTATTATAAAATCCTCGACAACCTGATTCCTTATATGGTTGAAAACGTACGCATAAGATACCTAGCGAACGAAACCGCCAAAGGATATGCCACAGGAATTGATTTTAAAGTTTATGGCGAGTTTGTGAAAGGCCTCGACAGCTGGATGAGTTTATCCGTTATGCAAACAAAAGAGGACATCAACGGTGATTTCTACTATCAATATTATAACACCGATGGAGAATTGATCAGGCCAGGCATCACGGTCAACACGGAGGTGGGCGACAGCACCATGATTTCGCCCGGATATATACCACGACCCACCGACCAAAGAGTAAACCTGAGCATTTTTTTCCAAGACTATATCCCAAAATACCCTTTCTTTAAAGTGCACGTCAGGCTGTTATTCGGCACAGGCTTACCATTCGGGCCACCCGATGGCGAACGGTATCAGCAAACAGGACGTATGCCCGCTTACCGCAGAGTGGATATGGGTTTCAGCTATCAGATAATTAGCGAAGGCACAACTTTTGGCCCGAAGAACCCTTTCAGGGGCATTAAAAATATGTGGCTTAATCTGGAAGTCTTCAACATCCTGGATATATACAATACGGTAAGTTACATCTGGATCAAGGACATCAACAACCAGCAATATGCTGTGCCCAATTACCTCACGCCCCGACTCGTGAATTTAAAACTAAGTATCGATTTTTAACTTTGGATTTCGGTTAGATACAATATCAGCGATAGGAATAGATAGAGCACGATTATAAAAGGTATAGCCACTACTTGTAAAAACAGCAGCAACAAGACCGAAACCGCCAGAAAAAAATATTTGATCAAATTGTCGCGGAAGCTAAAGTTTTTGAATTTCAGCCCAAACATCGGGAATCTGGAAACCATTAAAAACGATAGTAATATTCCTGTGGCCAGCAGGAAATAGGTGTTGGTAATCATCATGTAAAACAATTCCCGTTCATCGTATAAGGCGGTGCGAATAAGAGGCAGGGAGGCTATGAAAATACCTGCGGCAGGGATGGGCAAGCCAATGAAATGATCAGATTGCACATTTTCGGCATTGAAGCGAGCCAAGCGGAGGGCACCAAATGCCGGCACAATAAAAGCGAGAAAAGGGAGTATGGAAAAATCGTTGGAGGTATGCATTGGCTGGCCATGACTCATTTGCAACATCTGAAACAAAATAAAACCAGGCGCAACACCAAACGATACTACATCTGCTAAAGAGTCGAGTTGCTCACCGATGAGCGATTTGGCATGCAGCAACCGAGCCGCCATCCCGTCGAAAAAATCAAAAACGGCAGCGGCAAAAATTAACCAGGCAGCCATGTCTAACTGCCCTGTCATGGCGCAGTAAATGGATATAATACCTGATAGTAAATTAAATAGAGTGATGGTGTTGGGGACAAAATTTTTCAATCTCATGGCCTTAATTTTAACTATCAAATGTACTAATATTCTTGTTATCTCAAATTTAATTGAGCAAAGAGATGCCAAATTGGTATTTTTGCTACTTTTGAAACTAATTCAATTAAATATACAACTATGGCAAAGATTTTGGTTTTGGGCGCAGGAATTGCCGGACACACGGCTTCGGCTCTTCTGAAGAAAAAACTAGGTAAAAAACACGAAGTAATTGTGGTTACTCCCAACGCTTACTATCATTGGATTCCATCAAATATTTGGGTGGGGATAGGCAGGATGACTGTTGATCAGGTACGGTTTCGCCTCGACCGGCGCTATAAAAAAGCCGGTATCGAATACAAACAGGCCAAGGCCGTTTCTTTTCACCCCGAAGGAGATCACGAAACAGATAAAGGCTTTGTTACCATTGAATACACCGGACAAAACCGGGTAGGCGAAGTAGAAAAAGTTACCTACGATTTCCTGATAAACGCTACCGGGCCAAAACTCAATTTTGAAGCCACTGAAGGGCTCGGGCCGGGCAAATTCACCGAATCGGTGTGTTCGTACGATCACGCACACGAAGCCTGGAAAAAGTTACAGGAAGCTTACAAAAAAATGGAAGCAGGACTTCCTCAAAAATTCCTCATTGGTACAGGACACCCAACAGCCACCTGTCAGGGTGCTGCTTTTGAGTATATTATGAACGTGGCCTACGAGATAAATAAACGTAAATTATCACATCTGGCCGACATCAAATGGATTACCAATGAATATGAGGTGGGCGACTTTGGCATGGGTGGAGCCTATGTGAAACGTGGTGGATATATTACTTCCACCAAAATTTTTGCTGAATCGTTTTTAAAGGAAAGTGGTATCACCTGGATAAAACGGGCCGGTGTAACCAAGGTTGAGTCTGGCAAAGTGCATTATGAACGGATTGATGGCTCGTTCGGTGAGGAAACTTTTGATTTCGCCATGCTTATCCCCGCTTTTTCAGGCCCGGGTTTTACGGCTTTTAACAAAAATGGTGAAAACATCACTGAGGTATTGTTTGCCCCTAACGGCTTTATGAAAGTAGATGCCGATTACACTGCAAAACCCTTTGAGCAGTGGAAAGCCTCCGACTGGCCGAATACCTACCAAAACCCTGCTTACGAAAATATTTTTGCTGCAGGTATTGCTTTTGCCCCTCCTCACAGCATAAGTAAACCCATGAAAAGCCCAAATGGAACTCCGATTTTCCCTGCTCCGCCACGCACCGGAATGCCATCAGGGGTTATAGGAAAAATTGTGGCTGAAAATATTATCGAATGGATAAAATCGGGGAAACCACAAATGAAGCACAGGGCTTCGATGGCGAAAATGGGGGCAGCCTGCATTATCTCGGCAGGCTACGGACTCATCGGTGGCGCTGCTGCTACCATGACGGTTTCGCCCATCGTGCAAGACTGGGATAAATATCCCGAATATGGACGCGACATCAACTATACCATGGGCGAAGCCGGATTAGCCGGCCACTGGCTAAAATACTTTATGCATTATATGTTCCTTCACAAAGCAAAAGGCTATCCTTTCTGGTGGCTCTTGCCGGAATAACTTTAAAAAAATAACACAGCATATAAAATGAAAGAAGAAGTAAAAAGAACACTGGCCTACAGCGAAGAATCGTATCCTCCTATGCCTACCAAAGCTACGCTGAGGTGGAGAAAAAATATCTTGTGGCAGGCCTGGAGGTTTGTGGTCCTGAATGTAAAAATCCTGAAGATCGTTGTGGGAGGTCACTCCTGATGTAATTTGCGCCATTCGACTGACTGCATGGCCATGTAAAAACAGATCAATTCACCTTTTGATGAATTAAACTATTTTTGCAGCTAAATTGTAAGCATGCAGCATCCCTTTGCCATAAATATTGACGACTTTAACTACCCCCTTCCTGAAGAGAAAATAGCTAAGTTTCCTTTGGCCAACCGCTCGGATTCGAAGTTGTTGTTCGCTAAAGAGATGCCCCCTGAAAGCCGGAAGTTTACTGAGCTTCCTGATCTGCTACCCGCTAATACATTGCTGGTTTTTAACGAAACCAAAGTAGTAAGGGCGCGACTGCTTTTTAAAAAAAATACCGGCGCAGTTATCGAGATTTTTTGTCTTGAACCAGTGACGCCTGTAAATGATTTTCAGTTGGCTTTTCAGCAAAAATCAGCAGTGGAATGGAAATGCCTTGTGGGGAAGGCAAAACGATGGAAATCGGAAGCACTTTCGCGGCTGATCAATATTGAGGACAGACAGGTAAAACTCAAGGCCGAAAAAGTGGCCACCTTGTCGGAAGGCTATCTGATTCGCTTCTCCTGGGACGATCCGGAAGTGAGGTTTCATGAGATTATTGAGGCTGGTGGTCTTGTTCCTTTACCTCCTTACCTCAACAGGGAAGCTGAACCTGAGGACAGTATACGTTACCAAACCGTTTATGCCAAATACGAAGGCTCAGTGGCTGCCCCCACCGCAGGACTACATTTTACCCCCGAAATATTCGAGGCTTTGCAACGAAAAGGCCATCAGCATGAAAAAGTGACTTTGCATGTAGGCGCAGGAACCTTTAAGCCGGTATCAAGCCAAACTCTGGTCGATCATGAGATGCACATTGAAAAAATCGAAGTCTCCCTTTCGACATTAAAAACATTGGCTCAAAATACAGATCGTCAGGTTATTGCAGTTGGAACGACTAGCATGCGTACCCTGGAAAGTCTTTTTTGGATGGCTGTGCGTCTTTTTCGGGGCGATAAGACTTTTGCTGTTGAACAGTGGGATCCCTATCAGCCTGATGTCCCTGACGACTTCGGCACATTGCAAGCGCTGAATTTGTTGGTGGACTTTTTGGAAGCCAACGAGCTAACAGTGTTGCATGGCCAAACACAATTGATCATTGCTCCGGGATATCAGTTTCGTGTGGTCAACGGACTGATAACCAATTTTCATCAGCCAAAAAGTACCTTGCTGTTACTGGTGTCGGCTCTCATTGGAGAAAACTGGAAAACTGCCTACGATTTTGCATTAAAAAACGATTTTCGATTTCTGAGCTATGGCGACAGTTGTCTCTTTTTGCCTGAACCCATAAAACCCCAATAAATAGGCGGATATGATCACAGGAATTGTTCTCACCGGAGGAAAAAGTAAGCGCATGGGGAAAGAAAAAGGGCTATGCCATTTTCGCGGTCAGGCACTTGTAGCCTATGCCATTCAGACCTTGCAGCCTCTCTGTGGTGAAATAATTCTTTCTGCAAACAACAAATTTGAAGAATACAGAAATTTTGGACACCAGGTGGTGAGTGATGTATTTCCTGATACAGGCCCGATGGGCGGACTTTATAGCAGTCTTTTAGCCAGTAAAAGCGATTTAAATCTGGTCATATCATGTGATACACCGTTTGTAACTACTTCTGTTTACGAAGACTTACTAAGCCACCAGGATTTATGGCAAGCCATTGTTCCTCTTCACGAAAATGGCTATATCGAACCACTAACAGCCTGTTATCACAGGAATTGTTTGCCTGCCATTTTGAGTCAACTCCAAACTGAAAATTACAAAATGACCGAACTACTCGACAAGCTAAATACCAGGTATGTAACCATAAACCCTGTGATTTCAGGATCTACAGTTTCTCTTTTTCACAACCTGAATACACCCGAAGATTTGTTGTCATGCTGAATCACACGAAACAACAAAGTAATGAACTTTGGCTAAAAGCGGCTGTCGTAGGAGGTTTATGGGCTTCTATCGAAATCATTGTTGGGAGTTTTCTGCACAACACGCGTCTTCCTTTTGCGGGCACTATTCTGGCTGTGGCCGGAACAATCTTACTAATCGGTTTTTACCAGATATGGCCTCACAAGGGATTAATTATCAGGGCCGGATTGATTACAGCACTGATGAAATCTGTTTCGCCGAGTGCCCTGATCCTCGGTCCTATGACAGGCATTTTTGCTGAAGCGCTCCTTGTAGAATTGGTGATCAGATTGCTGGGGTCGAATCTTGTTTCTTATCTGGTAGCCGGCATTTTTAGCGTTGCAAGTGCTTTGTTTCATAAAATAATTAGTCTCCTCATTGTTTATGGCTTTGATTTGGTGAAAGTTTATGTCAACCTCATCAATTTCGGGCTAAAACAACTGAGGGTAAAGGAAGCCCAACCCCTCGAAATATTCTTGGTTTTGCTGGCTGTATATGTAATGGCAGGTATGGCCGCAGCCTGGATGGGTTATATGGCCGGAAAGAGATCATTGAAAATGAGCGCTGAAGACCTCAAAACCCCACAAGAATCCGACTTCAGCCGGCGGGAATTTTTTCCTGTTGACAATCAGAAAAATACTTCAACCGCTTTGCTGTTTCTGCATGTGCTGGCTCTTCCTTTGGGGTTGTTTCTGCTCAACTTTTTTGAATTTTATACCGGCTTGATTTACGTCGTTGTTTATACTATTGCTTTCGGCTTCAGGTATCAATACGCCATGCGCAGGTTGCGAAAACCAGTCTTTTGGCTTCAAATGGTGTTCATTCTCGTGCTTTCAACCTTTTTCTGGAACGCAGGTGTTTCTCCTTTTGAGCCAAGTATTGAGGGAGCACGAGTTGGTTTTGAAATGATGGTCAGGGCTCTTTTTGTGGTGGTAGCCTTTACTTCACTAAGTGCAGAGCTCAGGAACGAAAAAGTAAGGAGTTTTTTATATAAGGCCGGCATGGGACAATTGTATCAGGCCATAGGACTGGCCTTCAGCGCTTTGCCTACAATGATTGCTCTTTTGCCCACCTCAAAACAAATCCTGAGACATCCGGTAAGGTCACTTCTCAGACCAATGGCTATGGCCAACCATTGGTTAGAAATATTTAAAAACAAAGCCGTTCGTCCAGCGGACGGGCAAGAGAATATGAGTTAAATAGTAAGCTTAAAGCCTATTCCACTGTAACTGATTTTGCCAGATTTCTGGGCATATCCACGCTACAGCCTCTGTTTACGGCAATATAGTAAGCCAGTTTTTGAAGCGGTATCGTAGCCAGAATAGGAACAAACATTTCTTCGGTGTCGGGTATTTCGATGATGTAATCGGCCATGCCGGTCACGGTAACATCGCCTTTTGTCACCACTGCAATTACTTTTCCGCTACGGGCTTTCACTTCCTGAATATTACTTACCATTTTATCGTAAATCCCCTTTTTAGGAGCGATAAATACCACCGGCATGTTTTCATCGATAAGGGCAATTGGTCCATGTTTCATCTCGGCGGCGGGATAACCTTCGGCATGAATATAGCTGATTTCCTTTAGCTTGAGAGCACCTTCGAGTGCTACCGGGAAATTGTATCCTCTGCCCAGATACAGGAAGTTGTGTACATCTGTAAAATGACGGGCAATTTCTTCAATCATTCCGGAGTCGTTGAGAACCATTTCCACTTTTTCAGGAATACCTTCCAACTCGGTTAGTAAACGGATAAAGCGTGAGCGGGTAACCGTTCCTTTCAGCTCGGCCATGCGTAACGCCATGAGGGTAAGTACCGTAACCTGAGCGGTGAAAGCTTTGGTAGAGGCCACTCCAATTTCAGGGCCGGCGTGGGTATACGAACCGGCGTGTGTTGCTCTGGCAATAGACGAACCTACAACGTTGCAGATGCCCAGAATAATGGCTCCTTTAGATTTGGCTAACTCAATAGCAGCCAGCGTATCGGCAGTTTCACCCGATTGTGAAATAGCAATAACTACATCACCTTCGTTAATGATCGGGTTGCGGTAACGAAATTCGGAAGCATACTCTACTTCTACCGGAATTCGGGCTATGTCCTCGAACAAATATTCGCCTACCAAAGCAGCATGCCACGACGTGCCACAAGCAATGATTACAATTCGGTTGGCCGAAATAATTTTCTGCTCATAATCAACAATGCCACCCAGCGAAACAATGCCTTTGTTGGCATTCAATCGACCGCGCATGCTGTCCTTAATTGAACGGGGTTGTTCGTATATTTCTTTGAGCATAAAATGCTCGTATCCACCTTTTTCCAGTTCGCTGAGGTTCATCTCAAGCTTCTGAACATAAGGTGTTTTCTCGTGATTTTTTATGTCGCGCAGTTTCAGCCCTTCGCCTCTGGTAAGCACGGCAACCTCCTCGTCCTCAAGATAAACCACGTTTTTTGTATACTCAACAATGGGTGTTGCATCCGATGCCACGTAATAATCATCTACCCCGATACCAATGACCAATGGGCTTCCTTTGCGGGCGGCTATAATGGTGTTGGGATGGTCGGCTGAAAGAATAACGATGGCATAAGCACCAATAACCTGGTTTAAAGCAATACGCACAGCTTCATCGAGGAGTACTTCTTCGTTGAGTTGGATATCTTCAATCAAATTGATTAGCACTTCGGTATCTGTCTCAGAATTAAAGGCATAGCCTCTGTTTATTAATTCCTCCTTGAGCGAGGCGTAGTTTTCAATGATTCCGTTGTGAATGATTGATAAAGATTTTGTTTGCGAATAATGCGGGTGGGCATTCACCTGATTGGGTTCACCATGCGTAGCCCATCTTGTGTGTGCTATACCTAATTCACCGTCTAAGTCTTTATCTACCAAAAAAGATTGTAAGTCGGCTACCTTTCCCTGCGATTTATAAGTTTTCAGGCCGTGATTGAGTAAGGCCACCCCGGCACTGTCGTAACCCCGGTATTCTAGTCGTTGGAGTCCCTTTATTAAAATGGGATAAGCAGGTTTATAACCCACATATGCTACAATTCCACACATATTGTTTAGGTATTAGAGCGACAAAAGTAAGAAAAGTTATGTGATTGCATTAAAAAATAAAGTTGAGCTAAGGTGATCAATCCAGATCGGTGTAGATAATCTCCAGTTTCATCCTTGCAGTAGTATCCGAAGAAGGCTGAAATCCGCTCAGGATGACGCTTTCAGGGTTTACAGATTCTGAGTTTACAAAAAGGTACAAGCCCCGGTTAACGTATGTGCTGTCTTTTATCAGGTTTTGTATATACCGTGTAATTCTGAACATATACCGTCCCGATTTGTAGTCGCCACCGAAATAATCTTCGCCTTCGTACTGGTCGGGAAGAAAATCATAGCTTCCATCTTCCATTTTTTCAACCAACGCCAACCTTACCGGGGCATCGTAAAACTGTGTTATATCGGCCAGAGGAAGTGTTAACTTGGCCTCATTAACTGCTACATTTACAAGACTTCTCCAATTTTCAGGTTGTGGCATGCGTATCAGGCTTCGCACACCGGCGTATCCTTGTGTATAGTACATAAGTTTTCCTAAAGCGGTATCGCCCTGTATAACCTGTTGCTTAAATTCAGTTGATGCATTGGTGTAGTCGTGCTCGTAAAAATTGATGCGGGCTGTTGAGGTGCTGATCAGGTAGTCGTACTGCAACGAATCCTGGGTGGCATTCTTGTAGTAAATGGTCATTTTGGAGGCTGCTCTGGTCAGGTCAAAATACGCCAGTGTACCTGTTGAAGTAATAGATTCAGGTGTTAAAAACAGGCCGTTGAAGAAGGTAGTGAAAGTTTCTGTGTCCTCCATTTCTTCTTCGGTAGCATTTAAAAGCTTTAGACCAAGTTCTGTGTTCAGGTTGGTCAGGTTAATGCGAATATGAGGGGCGAGTGTGTCATCGTTATTATCGATAACTGAATCGTTGGGGCGCGGTTGAAAGCTAAAAGTGCTGTAGTTTATATCAAAAGTTTTCAACTCCTTATTGCTGTAATAAACGCTGTCGCGGTGAATTTCTTTGTCGTCGATTTCGAAAGTGTTAATGGTAAGCGTGGAGTTGGTATCGGCATAAGCTCCTGAGTAGTACAAAAAAAGAACCAGAGAATCGAGTTCTCTGTCTTCACCAAAATCATGCCCGTTGGTCGACAACTGAAACTGTGTACAAAACGAAGCCTTGGTAGCGCCAAAAACCGGATCGTTGAGGTAACCAATGGCATTTCGCGTGAGTTCGTCCGAGCGCACGGAATCTTCAAGTTGGCTGTACGCCATCATGCCCGTGGAGTCGGCATAGAAAACCTTGAGTTTACTGTCTTCCGGTTGCAAGTTCAAACCAATTTTCCCGGGATCTTTGGCACATGAAGCCAGAAATATGGTAGCCAAGCTCAATAAAATAGCTGAGAGATGAACTACCGAACGAGCCTTTCTAGCCCTGAATAATTTGATCATAGAAATCATTATATGCATTAAAATAATCTTCTTCTCCCTGATAATCAAGCATTGGTTTCCCGGAAGTTTTAGCATAAGCCAGCACTTCACTGTTGATTTCAGGACTTCCCACGATGATGGCCTCAGAATAGTCGATGGCCGTCTTCATCAGGGAAACGTAAGAAGCATTTTTATAGTGTTCAAGTTCGCTGTTTTCGATGCCATTCATTCTTATTTTTTCGATATAGCTATCTCTGAAGGTGTCGGTAAACTCTTCATCGTAAAGGCTTGTAATTATTTTCAGATCGCCAAAAATGGGATTGTTTTTATAGGCGGTGCGAACATAAAAGGGTAGGAGGCTGGCGAACCACCCGTTCACATGAATCAGATCAGGAGCCCATCCCAGCTTTTTTACCGTTTCGATAACTCCTTTGGAGAAGAATACCGTTCGTTCGTCGTTGTCTTCAAAAAATTTCTTCGCTTTATCGCGGAAAAGGAACTTTCGGTGGAAATAGTCTTCGTTATCAATAAAGTAAACCTGCATGCGGGCTTGCTGAATACTGGCCACTTTAATGATTAAAGGATGGTCAATATCGTCGATAATTAAATTCATTCCTGAGAGCCTGATGACCTCATGCAACTGATTTCTACGCTCGTTTACGAGGCCATAGCGAGGCATGAAAGTTCTTATTTCTTTACCTTTTTCCTGAATTTTTTGGGGTAAATACCGACCAATTTTGCTCAGAGGTGTTTCAGGAAGATAGGGAGTGATTTCCTGATTGACAAATAGTACCCTCTTTTTTTCCATAGTATTTTATTTTCGCAAATTCTAATTTGCAAAGGTAGTAAAAAAAGCACCAGATTATTATAAATCCTCATTATGAGTATTTAAAGTGCTATGATTATGGTTTTTTAACGATTGGTTTTTCCAAACACGTACCTCACCCCAAGTACCAAGGCGTCGTTATATTGTCCATAATCCCAAAAACGGAACACATCACCGGTTACGTTTTGTGAGCGGATGTTCCAGAGTGAGTCGTTGGTGCGGATCATAAAAAACCAGTTTGGAGAAGCCTTGTAAGCCAGCCCTGCATTTATCTGAAAGGTTAATCCGGCAGGCTTTACATATCCCGGATCATCGCTAATGATTTCCTGATTGGCCTCTTCGTAATAGCCTGTAAGCACCCCTGCCGATGGGCCGGCTTCGATAACAAAGCGGCCTGCCTGATACTGGTACAACAAAGGAATTTCGACGTAGTTGAGCCTGTATACTAAAGATTGAAATCCATTTTTCTCTCTGGGATTCTCGCGGCTTCCTTTTTGAAAATAGGTGAGTTCCATCTGTAACGACGACTTATTGCCAACCCGCATCGCTACAAACCCTCCGGCAAAAATCCCGGCTTTGTTATAGCCTGAAAAATTGTCACCGGCCACTTGCGACCCCACAAGCCCGGCAGTCAGACCACCGGAAAAAACCTGTGCATGTAAACCAGTATGCAGAAAAAACAAGAAAAACACGAAAAAGAGTAAACCATTTTTTATCATGGGCTTTTTTTGTTTCAAAAGTAAGGGTTTTGTTTTAATTAGCCCGGGTCTGCGAAAGAAGTTGGACATGAAAGCTGAAAAATAACGAACCGGAAGATTTATTGGGTCGCGTTCTACCTAATCGATCATTGGTTATTTTGGTTTCCAAAGTTACAAAATAGCACCTAATTTGAGGGATTACCCTCCAGTGCTACAACAAAAAATCCTCATAGTTTTCAGGGGTAATCACCTCAAAGGTGGCATTCGGATAATTTTCTAAAAACTGCTTAGGCGGTTTTACTTTTATTCTAGTATTCCATTTAAACTCAAATGCCGTTATTCGACCATCGGATTCTTCTACAAAATCGATCTCCTTTTTTTCTTTGGTTCGCCAGTACCAATAGTTAGACCACTTCCGAGAATAATTCAGTTTTTTAATGCGCTCTGAAATCAAGAAATTCTCCCACAAAGGTCCAATATCTGAACGGTTTTCAATTTGATTGAAATTTGCAATTACAGCATTACGTATCCCATTATCGTAGAAATAGATTTTTTTGCTGTTTTTAAGTTCGTTTCTCAGGTTTCTGCTGAAAGAGCCCAATCGGAAAATGATATAGGTCTGTTCCAGTAGCACGATATACTTTTCTACTGTTTTTGAATCCAGACCGCATGTTTGTCCCAGTTCGTGATATGAAACTTGTGAACCTATCTGAAAGGCCAGTGCCTGAAGTAATTTAGTTAGTTTATCAGGTTTTTGAACTTGTTCCCATGACAAAATGTCCTTGTATAAGTAACTATCCGACAATTGTTTAAGGACCTCCATTTCGTCACCTGGATGAGTAACTACATCGGGATAATAACCATAAAGCAACCGATGTGGAACGAGGCGCTTTTCTTCCAGAAGTCCATGATGACTGACCATTTCGCCAAAGGAAAGCGGCCACATATGGTATTCCCATTTGCGCCCGGTAAGTGGTTCGTTTACCTTGTTGGCCAGCTCAAAAGCGGAGCTTCCGGTTGCAATCAGCTGGGTTTCAGGCAAAGTGTCGGTGATTAACTTTAATCGCAAACCAATATCCTCAATTCGTTGCGCTTCGTCGATGATGAGTAAGGTTTTTGTCCCCAAAAGAGCTTTTAATCTGGAAGCTGAAATATTTGAAAACAGTTTCTGCACATCTATCTCATCACCGTTAAGCCATAGCAGTTCTTCTTTGTTTACAAAAATCTTCTTCAGTAAGGTAGTTTTCCCCACCTGCCGTGGACCCATTATCAAAATGGCTTTATTCTGAAAAAGCTTTTTCAAGATGGTATTCTCCAATGTACGCTGTATCATAATCTGGAAATATTTATCAAAAATACAACTATTTTGGATTTCATTCCAAATATTCTACAACTATTTTGGATTTCATTCCGAAAAAGTTGCAAAGTGCAGAATATATTAAGTCCTTCTTCTTTTACCAGAGCCATTATATGCTATTGTTAATTAATGGTTTAACGACGTTATAAGTGCATAAAAGGCCGAAAGAGAAATGGACGCAGATAAAATCGTAAAAATGCAGGTTAAAGAACAGTCTTAATTCCTATTTTTGTTAAGAAAAAATGTTTTGTGTACCCATGAAAATTTTCTTACCAACTTTTGCTGCACTTTTCTGTCTGATATTCAATGGACTGATGGCTCAGGACAGCCTGACTGTGGCCAATCCGGATTCAATCTATCTTATTGTAGATCAACCCCCTGAGTTTATTGGTGGCTCAGAAGCACTGATGGGCTATTTAGGACAAAATCTGCGGTATCCCTCTGAGGCAAAGGAAGCAGGAATTTCCGGCAAAATCTATGTTCAGTTTGTGGTTGAAGCAAACGGCACTATTTCAAACGAGACCATTCTGAGAGGAATTGGTGGCGGTTGTGATGAAGAAGCGTTGCAGGTAATTCATGGAATGCCAGCTTGGAGTCCGGGGATTCAAAACGGAGTGCCCGTGCGCGTGGTACGAACCTTACCCATTAACTTTAGCCTTGGCGCTTCCTTACCCAGTCAAACGAAAATATATCTGGAAGCTGATTCGCTACCCGAATTTGTAGGAGGAGAAGATGCACTCTATGCGTATTTGAGTGAGCAGGTTACAGATTATTTTATACTCAACAATATGCTTGAAGAACATCTTGTAAATGTATATTTCGTAGTTGAGCCTGATGGCAGTATTACCAATGTAATGGTACGGGATAGTGTTGGAAATGGACTGGATGAAGTAGCTATTGATATCGTACAAAACATGCCTGCCTGGATTCCCGGAAAAATTGGCCAAACAAACATTAGAATGATTATGTATGTGCCCGTTGAGTTTCCTCCAGCTTATACTGTAGTAGAATCAATGCCTGAATACCCCGGTGGAATGGATAAAATGATCTCTTTTGTGGTCGCAAATTTAAAATATCCTTTGGAGGCAAAAGAAAAGGGGATACAAGGTGGTGTTTTTGTGCATTTTGTTATTGAGGGGGATGGTTCGGTCTCAAACCTGAGAGTTTTAAAGGGAATTGGGGGTGGTTGTGACGAGGAGGCCATCAGGGTGTTAAGGTTAATGCCTAAATGGACTCCTGGGAAGCAAAGAGGCAAACCTGTGAGAGTTTCTTACAATTTTTCTGTCCGTTTTAAGCTTTAAACATGCCTTAAATCACATTTTTACCCGGACTTCAATACGGATTTAATATACCGATTGTGCACCGAACTACTCAGCTTTTCACATTTCTATTACGAATTTTATGGTGAAATTATTTAGTTACCTGCCCTATTTCAATTCCTTGTCAGTAATAACAACAGAAACAAGCAAGTTGTTAAAAAACTTAACCAAAAAATAATACACTTAATGCCCTTACATACAAATAATTAATACTTTAGTCGGCTTAAAACACGTAGGAATGAGTCAGAATAAATACAAGATTTTGCTTGTAGATGATGAGGAAGACATCATTGAATTTTTATCGTATAACCTCGACAAAGAGGGCTATACCGTGGTAACTGCCAGCAATGGTATTGAGGCCATTCAAAAGGCAAGAAAAGAAAAGCCGGACATGATTTTGATGGATGTGATGATGCCTGAAATGGATGGCATGACCGCCGTTCAGGAAATCAGAAAAATGCCAAGCATGGAACAAACCATCATTGTTTTTCTGACGGCACGTTCGGAAGATTACTCTCAAATAGCCGGGTTTGATGCAGGCGGCGACGACTATGTTGCCAAACCGGTGAAGCCTAAAGTATTGATGAGCAGGATAAAAGCTTTACTGCGCCGATCAACAAAAAAGGAGACTGTGGATCATTCTATCGAAATTGGCGACCTAATTATCGACCCGGAAAAATTTGTGGTGATAAAGGGAGGTGAAGAGCTTATTCTGCCTAACAAAGAATTTAAAATTCTACTGCTTTTGGCCGGATCGCCTAACAAAGTTTTTTCGCGCGAAGAGATTTTCTCAAAAGTGTGGGGCAACGACGTTATTGTTGGCGACCGAACCATTGATGTGCATGTGAGAAAAATTAGAGAAAAAATCGGTATCGATAATATTCGTACCATCAAAGGCGTTGGTTATAAATATCTTTAATCATACCTTTGTTGCCGAATTTTTTGATGCATGAATCTCTCTACTTCTAAACAAATCTCGCTTATTAACGCGTCGCTTACTACAGCACTGTTCGCGGTATTGTACGTGGTTACCCTCACAGGTTTTTTTAGTTTCAGGTATTATCCTTTATTCGTTTTTACACCTCTCGTTTTTTTGTTTGTATATGTGGTTAGTAATCTGCTGTTCGATCAATACATTAAAGACAAATTACAGGTAATTTATAAATCAATCGGCTTACTTAAACCCGAAATTGATTTGGCCAAGACAAAAAAACTCAAAAACGATGAGCTTGAAATCGTTAACAATGTCGTGCTTAAGTGGAGTGAGGAGAAAAAGAAAGAAATTGAGGAGTTAAAAGAATTGGCTGTTTACCGGCGCGAATTTCTGGGCAATATTTCTCATGAGCTTAAAACACCGATTTTTAACATTCAGGGATACATCCTCACGTTGCTCGAAGGCGGCATCGACGATAAGAACATCAACGAGCGCTTTTTAAAGAAAACGGAAAAGAGCATCAATCGGCTAATTGCGCTGGTAGAGGATTTGGAAGAAATTACCAAACTTGAATCAGGAGAGCTCAAACTAAAAGAAGAGGTCTTTAATCTTTACGACCTGACCCGGGAAGTGATGGATTACATGGAAATGAAAGCCGCCAACAACAACACCAAGATTCTTCTGCATGCCTCACTCAATAAGTCGATGAAGGTGCGTGCCGACAAAAAGCGAATCAGGCAGGTGTTGATTAATTTGATTGATAACGCCATTAAATATGGAAATCCTGCCGAAGGACGGATAACCATTTCAGCCTATAACTTTCACAACAATTACCTGATTGAAGTCCGCGACAATGGCATTGGCATCCCTGAAGACAACATACACCGCATTTTTGAAAGGTTTTACCGCACCGAAAAAAGCCGTTCGCGCGATACCGGAGGAACCGGGTTGGGGTTGGCCATCGTTAAACACATCATCGAAGCACACCGTCAGACTATCAGCGTGCGTAGTAAAGAAGGAGAAGGCACTACTTTTTCGTTTACCCTGAGAATGGGGTAAACAAAGTAATCCCGTATTGACCGGGATTACTTTGTACATTAATACTTCATTTGCTTAGAACCTTGGCACCCTTCCAGGTGTATGCGGCACTTTCATTTCATCAAGCACTTTATCCATCGCCTCCAGCTGTTGACCAATTTTGGTTAGTTCGTCCAATACAGGAGGAAACTCTTCCATCAGGATGTTATAATTTGTACGTTGAGTTTCTGTAGGAGCTGAAGTCGACTGCCAGGCTACCCAGGCAATACTGCCAAACCTGTCGTCGAGCGAAACCTGTTCAGGAGGCACTTCCTCGGAGCTGGCTTTGGCTGGACTTCCTTCAAAAATAAATTTGATGTCATCGAGCTGGTATTTAATGCTTTGGGCTTGCGCTTTCATTTCATCGGTGGAAGCCGAATTCTGCTGCAAGGCCTGCTGCAGATAGGCGGTTTTTTTCGCTAGTTCCTCACGGTAATCAGAAGTGGCAGCAAATACGCGGTATAAATCATAAACCTGCGCATAAAATTCGGCTGATTTCTGCGGGTCGGTGTCAGGCAACGACTTGTTATTGAGCACAACGGCGCTGAAGGGTATCGGTTCAACAAGTTCTTTCAGCGCTCCGTTCTGTACCATCGAAAGGGAAACGGTGTAGTCGCCGGGCAGGGCAAGCATCCAGCTGCCACTTTCTTTGGTCGGATTAAACTTATCCTGACTTAGGTTAACAGGGGCGGGGCTTCCATAACGCAAGTTCCATGTGGCACGGCCAATTCCTTTTGAAGCCTTTTCGTAGAGGGTACGCACCACCTCGCTACTGGCATTTTTTATAGTAAACACCAGATAGGGTGCGACCTCCCGTTCTTCAGCCAGCAGCTCTTCACGGGTAGGTTGTGGTATTGGCTGCCCTGCCTCAAAAAGCTCTTTCTCTTTTTTTAGTCGCTTGGCTTTCAGCGATTGGGGAACATCTTTTAAGTAATAAGTAAATACTGCCCCAAATTCCGGGTTGTCTGCCCTGTAATAGGCGTCGCCCGTTCCATAACGTGAGCCTCCCTGAATATACATTAACGCCTCTTTTACAGGAAACAACAAGGCTTCGTTTTCTTCTAAAGATGACTCAGAAAGCTCACGCAGAGCGGAATAATCGTCCAGAATATAAAACCCGCGACCAAAAGTGGCAATCACCAAATCTTTTTCTCGCTCCTGCACCACCATATCGCGAACAGCAATATCAGGCAATCCTGAACCTAATTTCATCCAATGACTTCCTCCATCGAGGGTAAAATAGATACCGAATTCTGTTCCTGCAAACAGCAGGTTTGAGGCCACCGGATCTTGCATAACGGAATGAACAGGCTGATCATCAGGCAAATCGCCAGCAATGCTGGTCCAGGTTTTTCCCTGATCGGTACTTTTTAGCAAATAGGGTTTAAAATCATCGCTTTTGATGTTGTTGAATGAAGCAAAAACAATGTTTTCATCGAAGTTGGAAGGAAAAATATCACTTACGTAGGTGTATTCAGGCACGTCGGGAAAGGTGGTTGTTTTTGTCCAGTGAACGCCATCGTCGGCACTTACCTGAATAACCCCGTCATCGGTACCCACGAAAATCAAACCGGGTTTTAGGGGCGATTCGGCTAGGGCCACGCCCGTACCCCATTGCGAGGTGGAAACGTCTTTGGCTACGGCATCTGACGGCCAGTATTTCCCCATCATTGGAAATTGATTTCTGTCCTCGTCCCGGGTAATATCTTCACTTATAACCTTCCACGAATTACCTCTGTCATCGCTTTTAAACACCTTGTTCGCCAGCATATAAAGTCTGGTTGGAGCATGTATACTCAGAATAAAAGGAGCATCCCAATTCCAACGGTAAGTAAGCTCATCTTTTCGGGGATTAGGTTTCACACTTAAGCGTTCGCCTGATTTTTTGTCGTAACGATAAATATTGCCATACTGGTAAGCCGAATAAACGATGTCGGTATTGTTTGGGTCGATGGCTTGCCAAAATCCGTCGCCGCCAAGCGTCACCACCCATTCATCGCTTGTAACTCCGCCACGGTTGGTGTTTCTCGATGGACCACCCATGCTGTTGTTGTCTTGCGTTCCGCCATAAACCCAGTAAAAAGGTTCGGTGTTGTCAACATTCACACGATAAAACTGAGTTACAGGCAATGTGGTTTTAAACAAATAGGTTTTTCCCCCATCCCAGCTTTCGTATATACCTCCATCACCGCCAATAAAAAAGTGTTCGGTGTTTTCGGGATCAACCCAAAGCGCGTGGTCGTCAACATGTCGCTGACTCAGCCCCAGGTTAGTCCAGGTTTTTCCTCCATCAACCGAAACCCTTGAATAGGTGTCCATTGAGTAAATTTTGTCGGCATCTATGGGGTCGCAGTAAATCTCGCTGTAATACTGTCCGCTGCTGTTGTAGTCGTTAACTTTTGAAAACGAGCCCCCTCTGTCGGTTGATCGATAGG
>JGI10211J34971_10000080_pt1 | contig 70485 bp, 71 predicted proteins | sample Etolagsediment_FD_34971 | JGI IMG/M metagenome (IMG submission 34971) | reverse complement strand
CACGACGCTCTTCCGATCTATCACGTATTGGAAAAAGGTAAAAGGACATATGCGATGATCGCCTCCGGCAGCAATGATCCCATCCTGCGCTACAGCGTGGTACTCTTCGGAGTCAAGCACGTTGTGGCGCAAGCATTCCCCGATGGTTATACCCGTGCCGCATTCCGCGAGCACATCACTAGACTCTACAACGCAAGGATTATCTAATGGAAACTTACGCAGGACTCACCAAGGAATACTACCGGGAAAGCCTCGCTGGCTTTCAGGCTCAGCACTCTCGCTCCCTCATGAGCGAATCCTGGATCACTCCCCGAGAAATCCTCGAGCGCATCATCGCCGAGCATACCGGTATCCTGGAAAACTGGGACGCCATGTGCGTCGATTCGTCCGAAGATCTCACCACTGGAATCAACGAATGACCAACAAGGCCAGCAAGAAGTGGGTCGCACTCTGCAAGAAGCAGGGCTGGGGAGATCCCAAGTCCTACGAGGCAGCTCACAAGTATCAGGCTTACGCCAAGCGCAAGCGAGAAGAGGCCGAACGCAAGGCTGTCCTCGCGACCGACTGGTCCTACGATCCCTTCATTTGATTGGATAAATATGTCAGATAAGCTAGAGAAGGCTATCAAGGCCAGCTCAGAAGACGAGCCGCCTTTCAGCCGACCCCCGAGCCCAAAGCGTCTCCAAGGAGATGCTAAGGACTCAGTATTGGCGCTCGTGGACAGCTCGCCGTTGAGTGTCCCGCCAAGCTACAACCATGTAAACGTAGTCGACTTCATCGGATTCAACCCCGATGCCTTTGATTACATTCTAGTTAACTATTTCTACGAGCACGACGAAGACCCGCGAACGCGGATCATCTCACGCCGTGTCTGGTCCAACGACAAGGTAACCACAGCATGAATGCTATCACCCGAACTTTCATCGAAGACGCTCTCACCTCCTTCATCGGCAAGCTCGAGAACGAAGGCTACGCGCTCTACATGTACGATCAATTCGAAGATGAGGACATCGTCTGCGATACGCACGGCGAGCTCGCTAAGGAACTCCTTGCAGAGGACCTGACGCATCTCATCATCGAGAACCAGAACCAGAAGCACACCGTCGTGGCTCTCATCCCTGAGAACCGCGAAGACCTGGTTACTGACTGGGCCCCCTATCACTGCCACAACGACAAATTCATTGTGGAAAACCTCGAATCCTTCTCGGAGTATCTCTATGAGAACCTCAATGGATCCTGACCCGCCAGAGGACAAGGACGAAGACTTCGACGCCTACGAGGAACTGACTCCTGAAGAGGAGATCTACGACCCCGCAGATGACGACTTCGACAACGACTTTGACTTTGACGACGCCAGTGCCTTCCGCGACTGCGGCTGGGGCACCGACGAAGACTATGGCTGTTTCTGACAGTTCACTATCATGAAGCCCTTCTAAGGACACCTACTATGGAAATTAACACTACCCTTACGTTTGACATGGCTGACCTGGCTAACGAGCTCGAGGACTACATCCGCGAGTGCGCCGAAGAAGTGATCAACCAAAACGATAACTCCTTCCAGGACGACGACGATGTTCAAGCCATGATCGATGAGATTGAGGTCCTCGATGCCGACGACGTGCAGCAGCTCATCAACGAGTCCATGATGGACGTCGCTGACAACACTGACACCATCAACGAGATCACTACTGAGTACCGTGACCTGCGCAACGAGGTGGAAAAGCTCCGCCGAAGCATGCGTATCCTCCTCGAGGAGCGTGAGCGTTCTATCAAGAAGCGTGCGGAGCGTGCCATCCAGGCCACCACTCGTACCTTCTCTGATATGGTCCGTAAAGTCCATTGGCACATGCCGCGCCGATGAGATACGTTATTCCTCTAACCGTGGGCGCCCTGTACCTGGTGCAGGGGGTCTATCACACGACCAAAAAAGAATGGGGCATGGCTATCATGTGGTACGCCTACGGCCTCGCTAACATCGGCCTCTGCCTCGCTATGGCCGAAGGTCAGGAAGGACATTAGTAATGATTGATTTCCCAGAAGACGAAATGCAGACGTACCGCTTCACTATGCGTAACACCTACTACAGAGTGGAGGCATACAATGGCAACTTCGAGGTCTACTATAGCGATGCATCGACTATGCCAAACCCCGGAGACATCAGTTGGGTACTGCTTGACGATACCGATGTCCTCTACTGGATCGGTGTGGTCTACGCCTACAAGATGTCGGATGACACCACGTACAACGTGTACGACTGCCAGGACTACCGCACCATGGGCGCGGCTTGTCAGATGATGAATCAGGTCCCCGACTTTGAGAACCTTGAGTACATAAGCGGATACCGTCCAGGCGTTGGTTGCTCTGAGTATACTGGCTGGTCTGCTCGTGCTAAGGAGTGGCTCGAACGTGAGCGCCGCTTCGATATCCCTACCTTTGATAACCCCCTCTCTGAAGGAGCAGACTGATGGCTAAGTTTGACATGATGGTCTGGTACTCCGAGGATGAGTACGGTAAGGCCTGGACTACCATCGAGGCTGACTCAGAAGAGGAAGCCCGTGCTAAGCTCGCCAAGGCATTCAACGAAGGCGAGGAATACCGCCTGGATTGGGAATACTTCGCCAAGGGTGGCAGCGGCACTTGGTTCGACCTCGAGACAGAAGTCCTCTGCCAGAAGCAAAAGGAACCTGACAATGAATGATAAGTTTTATATTGCTATCCCCTACTCTGAAGTTGTCCATGGTGATATCATCCTGAAGGTTGGCCCTGATTACGACGTAACTCGAGATGAGTTCATCAAGGGTGTACAGACAGGTAAGATTGATCCCTTCCTCTTTGTCATTGGCGATGAGGAATGGACCTCTGAAGATTCTGATGAACAACAAATTTCCTACGAGGAAGTAAGGATCATTGATGATTGTTGAATCTGTTTGTCCTATGACTGAGTACCGTATCTTTGTCGAAGAACTGCCCGGCAGCTTCGACTTCATCGAGGAGTCCTTCGAGTGCAGCCTCTCCGTCAACCATGGCCGTGGCCAGTGGGTGTCCGACGGCGAGGCATTCATCGAAGACAACCTCACCATTACTATCGTCTCTGATGACATCACCATGAAGCATCAGATCCAGACGTTTGCTGATGCGTATGCTGAGAAGTTCAACCAAGAGTGCATCGCCTGGTCTGAGCGCCAGGTTCAATTCTTTACTAGGGAGTATCATAAATGATCGATCCCGATCCACCCGAAGAAGACCCCCGAGAGGGGGTCACCGACCCGAACTATGATGAGTACCCCGATTATGATGAGGAATGCATCTATGTCCAGGTCACCAACTATAACCCCAACGAGATCCCGTTTTGATTAACTATAGCAACGACCCCGACATGCTCAACGCTGAGCTGATCGACCAAGTTAAATGGCTTCGAGAGAAGCCCAAGGTAATGAATACCCTGCTCCGTATGCGGGGTAACCGAGTAACACTGCATGGCGAAGAACTTGCCACGCTATCAATGACATTCTGGCTCTACGCCGTTGGAGAGATTATCTAATGCAAACGGTCACCCTACAAGGAAAGACGCTTAAAGTTCGACAGCCTATCAACTCTGGGTTCAGCGAAGAAGGTACCGCAGCGTTTATCACTAGGCTGGCCCGCAACTTCAAGTGGCGTCCCACGCATGAGTATGAGGCGCTGCCTTGTAAGGAGGGACGCGACAGCTTCCCGCTGATCAACCACGACCTCAACGAGGTTATCTGGACATTCTGCGACAAGGAAAACTTCTACGTCCTCCTAAACAAAGGGGAACAGATAGAGATTGAAGCAGAAGCTAAGCGCAAGAAGTACTACGAAGAAAACAAAGAGAGGTGGGCAGCTGAAGCAGCAGCCCGCGAGGCAGAGAAAGCAGAAGCCAAGGCAGCAGTGAAAGCCTGGTTCGCCGGGCCTGCAGTAGAGCTGCGTCAAGCACTCGAAGCTGAAGGCTATGGCTACTCACGCATCACCGACAACTGCCTGTGGATGACGTGGGACGACGACGGGGTAGCCCGTGAGTCCCGCATCTCCTACAGTAACTACTCTAAGCTGAAAACCATTCGTGGTATGGTAAATAAATTCAAGCGGCAAGTCAGCTGGGCTAAGGTACGCCGAGAAGAGCAACGGAAAGAAGCAGCTAAGAGACAAGCTCGTCTGCTTCGCAATGCCAAGATGCGTACCGTCACCGACTGGCAGACTTGGATTGACAACAACCAGGAGGGCTTGCCCACAGGCTTGCACCTCATTACTACTGATGCTGGTGAATTCGTGTTCACCATCGAAGCTGGCACCGTTAAGGCAGTGCGATCAGTATCCTCTGAGTCCTCCGGTTCAGAACTCTGGACTAGTGGTAAGATCATTAGCCGTAACACGGGAGACATCATTATTCTCCCCTATATCCGTAACTCTGACAACAAGCCGGTCAACGGCTACACACGCCGAAGTGCGTGGCAGAAGGAGTTCCGAGTGCGGACTAAGGCAGAGGAAATTCTCTGGAAGGCAAAGGAATCTATTACTAATGAGTAAAACAATTTATATTGCTGGCCCTATGTCAGGCATTACCAACCTCAACTGGGAGGCGTTTGACACTAAGGAACTCCAGCTTACTAACGAAGGCTGGGCCTGTATCAACCCTGCCCGTCTCGACCGTGAGGCTGGCATCGATCCTGCCCGTGTCATGGGGGACTACGACTACACAGCCTGCGCGCTGCGTGATGTCGAAGCACTCCTTAAGTGTGACGCTATCTATCTCATGAACAACTGGCAGCATTCCCGTGGCGCAAGCTGGGAACGTGCGCTGGCTGTTCACCACGACATCAGGCGCTTCTATGAGGTGCCCCGACTAGAGGATTTCTAATGGACGAACCTATTAACAAGCTCGAACCCGATCACCCGCGCGTGCGGGAATGCCATGCGGAAACGTCTGGCGATGAGATCAGCAAGGCTGAATACCAAGAGATGCTCCTCCGGGAGATGTATGGAGACTACGGTGATTAGAATTACCAACGGCTACGAGACTTCTAAGGTCAAGCCCGTTGAGTTTATCGACTCGATGGGTGATGATATGGCCGTGTGTGACGCTGCTCGAGTATCTTTCGACAAGGATGCTTCGGGCTTTACTGCTCACCAGAATGAACGTCTTATTAAGTATTTGGCTGAGCATGACCATTGGTCCCCCTTTGCTCATACCTCAATTAAGTTTAGATTCAAGGCGCCTATGTTTGTGGCACGACAGTTCCAGAAGCATGTTATTGGCTTCGCGTGGAACGAGGTGTCCCGACGCTATGTCGACACCCCGCCCACGTTCTTCATCCCCGAGTCTTACCGCCTGCGTCCTGACAACATGAAGCAGGGCAGTGTATCTGAGGGTGAGACGCCTATTACCGGCGACATCCTCGAGGCCTATGTGGGAGAAATGCGTGAGCATACCCGTAACTACAAGACCATGATCCATCAGGGTGTGTGCCCTGAGCAAGCCCGCATGTTCATGCCGCAGAGTATGATGACGGAGTGGATCTGGACAGGTAGCCTCATGGCGTGGGCACGCTTTATTAAGCTGCGCCAGGATAGCCACGCTCAAGCTGAGTGCTGGCCCTATGCCAGTGCCGTCAAGGAAGAAATGTCGGCGCTATTTCCTATGTCTTCCGACTATCTAATTGGAGATTAATAATGACAAGTGACGAACTCAAGGGGCTTCGGCTCCGGCGTAATGTACTAATCGCTGAGCTTACCCGCATCGAGGAACTCCTCATTACTGAGGGTGCCTTCGAAGGTAAGACCTACAAGAACATCCAGCCTCTCAACCAGCGTAAGCTGTCTACGCGTGAGCAATTCTACCGGGATGCTGAGAATGATTTCCGTAACGCTGGCTCGAATGGAAACTACAATGGCTGACCTTACCCTTAAGCGCACCAACAAGGTGTGCGAGCTCGAAGACCTCACCGACAATGACCTTGTTCGCTTTTGTGTCAACGCTGTGGTTGAACACGAAGACGTGCGTGACAACGCTGAGGTGGCTGCCCTGATTCGCGACCTCCGTGATCAGGGTGGTCCCACCTTTAGCGGATCTGGCGTTGAGGTTGAGCTGCTTGGCAACACCTACATGATCACGGACTGGGATGAAGCACATGCTCAAGCCCAGGAATCCGTTGAGGATTTTGCTAATGATCAGGCCAATGAGCTTACCGTTCAGCTGAACGAATGCGGTATCAACTCTATGTACATGACCTTCAACTACGACATGTTCGTGCAAGATAACATGTATGAGTGGGAAGCTTGGTTGGCCGACTACGATGGTGTTGTTAATGAATTCAACATCCTGTATCCCGGCGCTGATGGCAAGCTGGAGTCCTGGCCGATGCATTGCATTTGGCGCACAGACTGAAGCGAAGTTTCACTATCACGTTTTACAGTTCACTATCATGAAGCCCTCTAAGGACACCTACCATGACCTCTTACGAAGATTCCATCCGGACTTCCGCTGAACATATGCATCGACTGCTCGCGTGTCGAGACAATGCGTCCACTGTTCTGGCGAAGTCTATGGCCCAACTGGGCCGCCCTCTGCCCGAGTCCGTTGCAGCCGCACTTTTGACTCTCGGCAATGCTCATGCCCCGATCACCCAGGCCTGCCGCCTGTGGAACTTGCCCCACCAGGATTTCAAGCAAGAAATCGCTATTTTGGCGAGAAATAAGCAGAAAATTCCGGGTTGGGGAGGCTCTTTTGCCACCGAAGGCGAGCCTGACCCCGTTTTATCCACATTTGATGCAGAATTTCCGCCTAGTTTGCTGATTAAGAGAGATGAGATGACCGATGCAGTATGGGAAGTGATCGGCAAGGCGATCTACCCGAACGCCGCGCTGTACACCGCCATGTTCGCTGACGTCCTCGCTATGACCCCCGAGCAAGCGCCCGAGCTCGCTCTATGTGGTCGACTGCCTATCTTCTGCTGGGCATGGAGAGAGAACTACGACGGAAGCGTCCAGTAAAACCGGCGATATAAGGCCGCTGAGGTTGTATGGCTTAGTAGTATTCAAATACTAAGTTGAACTTGAGTACATTCTATATCTATATCACCAACTAAGTATTACAGCTTAGAATTTACAAGTGGAGTTTTATTATGTCAGCACATGATAGACTAAGAAAGGCTCAAGCCCGAGCTCGTAATGGAGGTCCTAACTACAGGGCCACCGACACGGGCAAGGGCGACGTCAACCGCACTCGCGGCAAAGGCCTGACTCGCTATGAGCTCGGCATCGAACTTATGGAGATGGCTGAAGAATTCGGTCATGAATCTCCTGAGTACGAAGCTAAGCTCGAGGAGTGGCGTAATGCACAAAACTGAATATATTTATCCAAAGCTGAAGTCAGCCTCCTCTTACCAGAAGATGCTGAACTCTAAGGTCGAGCAACTCAAAACGCTCGGCGCTAAGATCGAGATCAAGGAGTACGCAGGCCGACCCCCAAGCTGGTCCGTCGAGGCCGGCGGCTGGAATGGTACTGAGCTCAAGAAGCTCAACTCCCTGCTCATCGTCATCAAGAACCAAGGCAAGAACGGCGACGTTGCCGCTTCTACTTACGTCACCAAGGAGTTCTATTACGGAACTATTAAGATCAGCGAAAGAGCAGACGCCGATGTCATGCAGGCATCCGTCGACTCTCTACTGGAGCACATCGATGAATACACAAGAGAACAGGCCGATAAACGATCACTGCGCAAAGGCAATCGCTGAAGCTGCTAAGAGAGCAGAAGAAGAAGCCCGCCGTGTCACCCCTACGGGGCACGATGCTGGCGACGAGGATCCCCACGCATGGTGAGAAGGATAATTAGACATTTTCACAAGCTGCGGACCCGACCGCATTTTATTACGGACCTCTGGTCCCGCTACGACAACTGGTGTCGCCCCAAGGAATACCTATGATTCTCCCATTCACGGGCCCCGAGCCCCAACGAGGCACGCCCAACAGCGCTGGCCTCGACCTAACTGTTGCCGCTATTGATGGCGACACCGTGCATACCGGACTGCGTGTCCAACTCCCCGAAGGCACCTTCGGCATGGTTGTACCCCGCAGCAGCCTCGGGTCTGAAGGGCTATACCTCAAGAACACAGTCGGTATCATCGACTCTGACTACCGAGGTGAGATCCTCCTTAAGATTGCTGGCTACGTCCCTACCGTGGGCGAGCGTATCGCACAACTTATTGTTGTCCCCTATATGAATGTAGACCCCATCGAAGTCACCGCCCTCGACGACACCGTCAGAGGAGAAGGCGGCTTTGGTTCAACTGGAAAGGACTGAGATGGAATACCCGGATGGATGGAGCCCGCTCCAAGAATATATCCACCTCTCCAAGTACTCCCGCTGGAACCCTGAGCTGGGCCGGCGTGAGGGCTGGAGCGAAACCGTCGACCGCTGGCATGGCTGGCTCACTGAGCAGGCCGCCAAGTGCGACATTACCCTGAGCGAATACGACTATGACCTGCGAGAGATGGTATACAACCTTGACGTCATGCCTAGCATGCGGTCCCTGATGACCGCTGGCCCGGCAGCTGACCGAGACAACACCTGTATCTACAACTGCTCGTACCTTGAGCTGGACTCGCCCATCGCTATGGCCGAGCTGCTCTTCGTGCTCATGTGTGGCACCGGCGTCGGCTACTCAGTCGAACAGCGTGTCACCGACAAGTGGCCCGTGGTCCCTCAGATCACGCGCGATGAGTCAGTTATTATTAAAGTAAAGGACTCCAAGCAAGGCTGGGCTGATGCCGTCAAGGCACTCATGTCCTCGCTGCTCGGAGGAGTGCACCCCACCTGGGATATCTCTGGTATCCGGGAGAGCGGTGCGCGTCTGAAGACCTTCGGAGGGCGTGCAAGCGGCCCTGGTCCCCTTGAGGATTGCCTGCGGTTTATTACCAACGCTTTCTACAAGGCCCAGGACCGCCGCCTCCGACCCATTGAGATCCACGACATGGCCTGCGTCATCGCTAACAGCGTGATCGTTGGCGGTGTCCGCCGATCGGCAATGATCTCCCTGTCTGATCTCAACGATAAGGAGATGGCGCTGGCTAAGTCCGGCAACTGGTGGGAAACCCACCCGTATCGTGCTCTGTCTAACAACAGCGCCGTTCACACTAACAAGCCTGCCGTGGATGTCTTCATGGAAGAAGCCCTTAGCCTCTACCGGAGCTACTCCGGCGAGCGAGGTATCTTCAACCGCCAGGCAGCCCAGAGCTGCTCCCAAGACATCGGTCGTGATGCCGATCATCACTTCGGCACCAACCCCTGCGGTGAGATCACGCTGCGTCCTATGCAGTTCTGTAACCTCACTGAGGTGGTCATGCGTAGTACGGACACCCAGGACGATCTGGTCAAGAAGGTCCAGGCTGCAACCGTCATTGGCTGCATCCAGGCCAGCTGTACCAACTTCCCTTACCTCCGTAAGGCGTGGAAGAACAACACCGAAGAGGAAGCCCTCCTTGGCGTCTCTCTTACTGGTATGGCCGACGGTACCTGGGGACCTAGTACCCTTGAGGAGCTCCGCCGGTCGGCTAATCGAACAGCTGAATTGTGGGCAGAGAAGCTGGGCATCAACCGTCCCGCTGCTGTCACCACTGTGAAGCCCTCAGGGACCGTCAGCATCCTCGTGGACAGCTCCAGCGGCATCCATGAGCGATGGGGTCAGTATTATCTGCGACGCGTCAGGATGGATCGTAAGGATCCCCTGTGCCAGCTGATGATTGACCAAGGCGTGCCCGGTGAGCCCGAAGTTAACAACCCAGCCAACACCTGGGTGTTCACTTTCCCAGTGGGCGTTGACCGAGAGGTTCAAGAGCCTAACGCCAAGGCGCAGCTGGAAACGTGGGCTATGGTCAAGCAGATGTATACTGACCACAACCCTTCTGTTACTATTACCTACAACGAGGACGAGTACATGGATATCATGTCCGATCTCTACACAAAGTACTGGAATATCGCCCAGGGTCTCAGCTTCCTGCCCAAGCAGGATGCCGTGTATAAGCAGGCTCCTCTGGAAGCCATCGACAAGGACACCTATGAGGCTGCGCTTGCAGCCATGCCTAAGCTGGACTGGTCTAAGCTTACCAACTATGAACTCACGGATGAGACCAAGTCTAGTCAGACGTTGGCCTGTTCAGGTGGAAGCTGCGAGATCGCAGACAACATCTGATGTACGTGAATTTTCAAAAATAGGTTGAAAAAATTTTGGAGGTTTCTATGGAAAGATTTTTCTCACTCTCCGAGGAAGAGCGAAAGAAGCGTGTGCAGATGCAGACGTTGCTCGAATTGGAAATTGAAGATTACTCTATTAAACAATACTGGAAATCCTACGACGATGACCCGTCGTCGGGTACGCCAGAGCAGCAGCTCATCTGGGAGTTTGTTAACCAGGCGGCTGCCCCGTACACGGCATGGCTAGATTACTTCAAGCAGATGCCTGACTACGATGCAGTAAAGGTTCAGAAATGGTTCTCGCCGCTCTTTATCCTAGAGCCCGAGACTCTCGCTGCTATTGTCATCTCCGAGATTGTTCAGACGCTCCTGTCTAAAGAGACGCTGGATGAGACAACAGACTACCGTGGAGGTAAGCTGAAGTACTCATACCAGAGCCTGGCTAAGCAGGTAGGCAAAGCAGTAAAGAAGATCTGCGAGTACCGCAGAGCTAAGGACACCAACCTCGAAGACTGGAAGAAGCAGTCTCACTTCCTAAAGAACTGGGAGCCTAAGAGATGCGACGCCTTCTCTAAGAAGTTCGGGGGCGGTATTGATTGGAAACCAAGAGAGGTAGCCGAGGTAGGAAATCATATCCTACATATCGCTACGCTATCCAAGGTCATCCACAAAGAGCAGAGACAGATCAGGACTAACAAGGGCGGAGCCTACAAGTCAGAGACTGTAGTCTACATCGATGAAGCAATCATCGACCGCCTCGTTAACCTGCATGCTATCGAAGCATTCCTTAAGATGATCTATCGTCCAATGATTGTCCCGCCAGTAGAGCACACGCTCGAGCTGGCTGGTGGTCCCCTGGAGTTGAATCTCCGCAAGGACACAATCGACGGGATAAGTAAGCCCACTCAGCATGATCTCGACGCGCTTAATATCCTGCAAAGAACTGAGTGGTCCATCAACAAGCCTGTCTTGGATGTGATGGAGACAATGTTCAATAATAACTGGGAGTTCTGTAACCTTCCGCCCCGTGACCTAGATCGTGTATCTATGCCTCGAGTATCCGATCTCAGGGGTGACGAGACGGAGCAGGAACTCCATGACCGCCGGCAACGTATTGCTGAGCGGGCAGAGATGTGGTCTGAATGGCATAAGTCAGATCAGAAGAGGATGCAGATGAGTGTACGCCTTGGCCTCGCCAAGGAACTCCACACTCTCGGCTTCTTCTATCACTCCTACACCATGGACTTCCGTGGCCGTGCGTACTCAGTGTGTTCTATGCTGAGCCCGCAGGCGGGTGACTTCGACCGAGGTCTCCTGAAGTTCGCCACCCCTATCCAGCAGACCGACGAGGGTTTTTACTGGCAGAAGGTGGCCCTAGCCAACGCCATGGATGGCGCCGAGGGATGGGAAGGTGAAGCATCAGACAAGGTCTCGTTCGATGACCGAGTAGCCTGGGTTGATGCCAACCACGACCAGTTACTTTATGTAGCCGACAACCCACTAGAGACAGCCTCGCTGTGGGCTGACAACGAAACGAAGAAGAAGAATCCTAGCTTCCAACGGCTGGCGTCAATCCTAGATTACGCCGAGGCCGTGCGCGAGGGAACGACTTCGTATCCTGTCCAGCTCGACGGCGCGTGCAATGGCAGCCAGCATTGGTCTGCGATCCGCAGGGATCCAGTCATTGCTGAGCTGACCAACGTCGTCCCCGTTGATAAGCCGCAGGATCTGTACCAGTACGTAGCAGACATCGCTACCACTGAGATGGTACACCGGGCGGAGAACCAAGGGAACGAGTGGTGTCAAAAGTTCGTCGACTACTGGGGCACGCTGAATCGCAAGGTCGTTAAGCGTGCCACAATGTGCGACGCCTATGGTATCACACCGCATGGGATTCGTAAGTACGCCAGGGAAGAGGGACACCTCTCCTGGGTACCGAAGGATCAGATGGCCGCAGCTGTTAATGAGCTGGCCTTCCTCACCATCCACGGATTGGACGGTGCCATGGTGGAAAGCAACAAGGGTAAGGACTACGTCCGCTACATCTCCGACCTCTACTCTGAGAGCGGGAGGCATATGCGCTGGGAAGTTCCCGGCGGTATGACTGTAGTAAATAAGTACGTAGAGTTTGTCCCTAAGGTCAGTCGCTCGCATCTATACGGGAAGAAGTACATTCAGCAGGTCACCTTCGGTGAGCCCACTAAGAATCCTGACGGACCCTCCGCCAGGGGAGCCATCGCTCCTAACTTCATCCACTCCTTTGATGCGGCGCACATGCGCCTCGCTATCCTGGGTATGCACAAAGCAGGTGTAATTAATTTTAGTATGATTCATGACAGCTATGGGTGTCCTGCCCCACAGATTCCTGCCATGCGTCAGATCATTAAGGAGACATTCCTTGAAGTTCACCAAGTCAACCAGCTCGAACAGCTCACGGCGTATGCTGAGCAGCAGCTCGGGTGTGAGGTCGAGCCTAGCCCACCCACCGGAAGCCTCGACATCAACGGAGTCCTCAGAGCAGAATACCTGTTCGGTTGAGGAAGCCGAAGCCTGGCTGAAGAGCCACTATGATAGCCCCCGCTTCGTGGCTATCATCTGGGGCGACGCCTTTTGTAAGGGCGACGCTAGCTGGACCGAAGCAGAGGATCTCTATGAGGCTGCTAAACAGGAGCCCTCTAAGATTCTCACTGCAGGGGTACTCGTTCGCGAGACTACCACCACCCTGTCCGTCATGTCTACCATCATCGAAGATGGACAAGCAGGCGGGCAGATTCATGTCATCCCTAAGGGATGGGTTATTAGCAGGAAGGACCTGGCATGAAGCCAGTACGGTTTGATCTACACTGCGAAGGCGACATCGAGAAGTTCGCCAAGTGGGCCCAGGAAAGGGTGGACGCCAAGAAGAAGACGCAAGTCATGCTTGGCGTGCCTAACCTGGACTGGCCCTTCATGGTTATTGATATGCTTGTGAGCCACGCAAGCGATAAGCCTGACGTTGACGAAGTCTATATGGATGTAGACTTTGATATTAAGTATGTCGATGAAGATCAGCTGCTTACTGAGGACAGTATCGAAAAGATGCTCGGAGATATGTCCGAAGATGAGCTGCGAGATTGGATTGATAATATGCTTGACGACATTGAGTCCGACAAGGACGACGAAGATGGAGACAATGAATGAGTTATGATATGAAGTTCAAGTCTGGGCGTCTCGCCGGCACACGGCTCGAGATCATGCCCAGCAAGGCAGCCACTCAGCTGCCCGACGGTACTCCTCTGGTGCCGTACAACTATGACGATGCTGAGCTCAACGAGACTCAGGTTAACCATCGGCTGGGCAATGTCGATGTTCATGCCCGCCAAGGCTATAGCGACATGGTCAACGGCGAGTACTATGAGTTCGTGGGACCGTCCGTTGCACAGCAGTGGCGCTCCGAGTATCAGGCCTACCGCACCCAGCGTGGGTGGCGGGCACGATACTACATCGGCGACCCGGTCGAATGGCTCAGCGGGCCTGAGGAGGACCTCTGATGAGTAGAGTACTTGTTATTGGCGACACCCATTGCCCGGCTATGCTGGACAGCTACCCCACCTTCCTGGAGGATATGTATACTGCATGGGAGTGTGATCGCGTAGTCCACATCGGCGACCTCGCAGACTTCCATGCTATTTCATTCCATCAGAATGAGTTCGGCCTCGAGTCCATCGAGCGTGAGCTGGACATGGCACGAGCTCAGGTTGCTGAGTTGGCCGAAGTCTTCCCCGACGTTGAATACCTCACAGGTAATCACACGGCCCTGCCTGCACGCCAGGCCAGGGAAGCGGGACTCCCTCCGTCTATGATGCTGTCGCTCGGACAGCTGATGGACCTGCCCAAGGGGTGGACCGTCCATCCTCGGCACTACGACCTAGAGATCGACGGCGTTATCTACCGCCACGGTGACAAGGGTCGAAGCAACCAGCAGAACGCTGCGTTCCTCAACGCTGGCATGGAGTTTACCTCTGTTGTACAGGGTCACTTCCATGCCCAGGCTGGTGTCTGTTACGGAGCCAACCAGAAGTCAAGGTACTTCGGGCTCCAGGTAGGCTGCGGTACAGATCCCCGCAGTCCATACATGAACTACAGTAAGATCTACAGCAAGCGCCCGCTCCTGGGTTGCGGCATCGTGCTCGACGGGGAGTACGCAGCTTTCGAACCGCTGCACCTCGAAGAGTACAGGTAATTTTCAAATTTTGGTTGAAAAATTTTTCAGCTTTTATGAGATCGATTTTTTGTGACGCTGTGTCACTTTCCACAAGGTTGCGCTAGAAGCCTAAAGTTTTAGCAAAAGGATTTTCCAAGATGGCATACACGAGTAAGAAGAACAACATGTTTAACACCCCCGAAGTTGAAGTCAAGTGGGCGTCCGTCGGACAGCCTGACGACTACGCTGGGGCGCTGAGCCACCAGGTTGTGGTTTGGCTCACCCCAGAACTGAAGGCTCAGATCACTGAGCTCGCCGGAGCTGACGCTCACATCAACGGCATGGGTAAGCAGGCCGGTACTGACCGGGAGTTTATGAAGTTTAAGACGACGGCGTTCACCCGTGAGAACAAGACGCGCATGGACCGAGTCTATGACGCGAACGGTCAGCTCACTGAAGCCGACCCCATGGGTGGCGACACCGTCAAGGTCCGTGTCTCGGGTCCCGTCCCGGCACGTAACCGCCCCGACGCTGTGAGTTTCTACCTCAGCGCCGTGCAGATCATCGCCAAGCAGGAACGAGACCTCTCCGGAGGCAGCCCGTTTGATGCGGTGGAAGGTGGATTCACCAATGAGTCCGCCCCCTCCCAGCCTGAAGTACAGGCCGAGGGTGACGATGACGACGGCATCCCCTTCTGATTGGATAGCACATGCCACTGTTTGAATTCCCTCTGAACCCTATTGCAGCAAGCCGACCCCGTATCTCTAAGTTCGGGCACGCTTACTTCACAGGACCTTACAAGGTATTCAAAGAGAGGTGCACAGGTATCGTCCCTTGCGCTCTCCCGGTGGGCTACGAGCCCACTGGGGAGCCGCTAAGGGTCGAGATTAATTGTTACGTTACAAAGCCTAAGACTACCAAGCTGGTAGTCCCTAAGGCTGACGTTGATAACTACGCCAAGGCTATCCTAGACGCTATGAATGAGCGGCTATGGATAGATGATCAACAGATCCGTGACCTCCGTATCACCAAGCAATGGTGTGAGGATACCGAAAGGGAAGAAGGTTACTTTACTGTTGAGTACTGGGAGCTAACATGACAGATGAGGAAAGCTACAAGGTCGGCGAAGAACCTTGCCCTAAGTGTAGGGAGATGGGTAACGACAGGTCAGGTGACAACCTGGCCGTGTATTCTGACGGGCATAAGTTCTGCTTTGCCTGTAAACATTACGTCAAAGGAAACAATGAGATGAACACCCCCGTTGAAAGAGAGCCCAAGCCGTGGACGCCACTCGTCGGAGAGTACGAAGCGATCCCGTCACGGGGAATTGAAGAAAAGACTTGCCGTAAGTTTGGGTACACGATCGCTCGCCGAGACAGCGGAGCTTTCCACATCGCACCTGTGTACAAGAACCGAGAGTTGATCGGCCAACACGTCCGCCAAGAAGATCCTAAAGACTTCAAGTGGAAGGGCACCCCACGAGGTGCCGAGTTGTTCGGCCAGCACCTATGGGAACGGGGCGGCAAGAAGATTGTTGTCACCGAGGGAGAGATTGATGCGATGACGGTGTACCAAGTTAACAACGGTTGGCCTGTCGTCTCCCTTCCCAATGGTGTGCAGTCAGCTGAGCGATCCATCAAGGATAACCTTGAGTTCCTCGCCAGCTATAACGAGATCATTATTATGTTTGATAATGACGACGCCGGCCAGTCCGCAGCTAAGGTAGTCGCAGCCATCCTGCCTCCGGGCAAGGCTAAGATTGCCGCCCTTCCGTTGAAGGACGCAAACGATTGCTTGATGAATGGACAGTCCAAGCAAGTCGTCAGCGCAATTTGGCAGGCGTCACCCTACTCCCCGGACGAGATCATGCACGTGTCCAGCATCACACGCACCGACGTGGACATGGACAGCGTGATCCCGTACCCGTGGGAGTCCCTTAACAAGTTCCTTGTCGGCAACGCCAAGTCTGACCTGACCCTCTGGGCCAGCGGCACTGGCTCCGGCAAGAGCACCATCCTCCGAGAGCTGGCTGCGTATCACCTGGACGCTGGACGTTCAGTTGGTATGGTCATGCTCGAGGAGAGCCCTTCCGAGACTCTCGATGATTTGATCTCCCTTAAGATCAACAGCCCTGTCCGGGTTGTCCGAGCTATGGAGATCATGAACCATGTCCGAGAGAAGGAAGGCAAGCACCCCATGGCAGTAGAGTTTGCTGGCTTTGACCAGGAGGAGTATGACGCAGCACGCGCCAGCCTTAACGACACTAACCTCTACATGTATAACCACATGGGACGCAAGGCCATGGATAATATCCTCGGCCGCATTGAGTACATGGCAGTGTCCCTCGAGTGTGACGTAATCATCCTCGACCATATCACTGCCCTAGCTAACGCTATGCTCACTGACGATAACCAGAACGAGCGGATCATCATTGACAATGTCATGAGCGGTCTCGAGTCCCTGGCGGAGCGCACTGGTGTGCGTATCCACATCGTCAGCCAGCTGAAGAAGTCAGACAAGGCGCACGAGGAAGGCAGCCGAGGTACCCTACAGGACCTCAAGGGCGCCGGCTCTCTCGCCTCCGTGCCTGACGCAGTGATCATGCTGGAAAGAAACAGGCAGGACCCAGACGAAGTCAAGGCTAATACCACGACTGTCCGAGTCCTGAAGAACCGTATGACCGGACGGGTGGGGCCCGCCTCGGCATTCTACTATGACCGTACTACTGGACGACTCCGTGACGTGGAGTTCGAAGAGGAGGACGGCAAGATCGTCCCCAACATCGACCCATTTAAGGAGGAGTCCGGATGAGTAACAAAAGATTCGTGTACGACATCGAGTCCAATGGCTTCATGGTAGAGACAGATAAGATCTGGCTCGCCGTGATGATGGACTACGACACTGGCGAATTGTTTCGATTCAAGCAGGATGAGATGGATAAGTTCAGGGCGAAGCTACTCACTGCCAAAGAGTTGATCGGACATAACATTATCATGTTCGACAACCCCGTGGTTGAGAGGCTTCTAGGCATCACCTTGACCTGCAAGATGACCGACACCCTGGTCATCTCCAAGATGATGTACCCTGATAGGTTCCGTAAGAACCCCATCGCAGGGCACGGGCTGGCTGCCTGGGGCGATGCCCTCGGAGAGCCGAAGACTGACTTTGCTGGCACGCTGCTGCGGATGGCGCAAGAGCGTACCCCCAAGGAAGAGCACGGCGAACTGATGAAGTGGGCTAAGTACAACTCATTCTCCGGCCCACCCAACGACACCGTCAGCGAACACGAGTATCTTTCGTTCATGATGGACTATTGCGAGCAGGACGTCAAGGTTAACGCCAAGGTCCTGAAGAAGCAGTGGGCCTGGTTGCAGCGCAACCTTAAGCCCTATGCACTCGAAGAGATCGCCACCAAGATCTGCGCCCAGCAAGTGGAGAACGGCTGGGGCTATGATGCTGACGGAGGAGAGCGACTGGAAGCAGAGCTGATGATGGCTAAGGCTGAGGCCTTGGACAACCTCCGACAGGTGTTCCCTACTCTCGTAGAGGAACGGATCTCCGAGAAGACGGGCAAGCCCCTGAAGCCCAGGGTCACTGAGTTCAACCCAGGCAGTCACCTTCAGGTGTACGAGCGGCTGAACGAGAAGTACAACGGTGGGTTCAAGCCCCCGATGACCGAGAAGGGAAGCCCTCAGTGTGATACCATTGTGCTTAACAAGTACAAGGAGACCATGCCTGAGTGCAATTACATCCTGACCTACCGAGACATCACTAAGCTCGAGGGACAGGTAAAGGATTGGAATGAACGAGCCCATGTCTCACCCGACGGGCGTGTCCATGGAGGCATCAACGTGCAAGGCGCTACCACTGGTAGATGCACGCACGCTGGCCCCAACATGGCGCAGGTCTCGGGTGACCACCGGGCTCGCAGCCTCTGGGTTCCGCACCATACAGGGGACGTTGTCCTCGGTGCCGACCTCTCCGGGCTGGAGCTGCGCATGCTAGCACACTACATGCATGGCTTCGACGGAGGAGCCTACGCGGATCTCATCCTCAATGGTGACATCCACACGGCTAACCAGCAGGCTGCCGGTCTCGAGTCCCGCAACCAAGCGAAGACCTTTATCTATGGCTTCCTCTATGGAGCCGGCGATGCCAAGGTCGGACAGATTGTGGGCGGCTCAGCACGACAGGGTAAGGCTCTCAAGAATCAGTTCCTGGAGAACCTCCCTGCTCTGAAGCAGCTGCTCACCGCAGTGGGCGACGAGGCTGAGACCTACAACAACGTGACGCTACCCGACGGCCGCAAGGTCCCGGTGCGCTCACCTCATGCAGCATTGAACACCTTGCTCCAGGGCGCAGGCGCGATCGTCAGTAAGTACTGGATGATCGTTGCCCACAAGAACCTGACCAAGGAGTTCGGTTATAATATTGTTAAGCAAATGGCATACGTCCACGATGAGCTGCAGTACTCCTGTCCCAAGGATATTGCTGAGCAGGCTGGAGAGATTGTCATTGCCTCGGCACTCGAGGCAGGCCAACGCCTGGACATTAAGATGCCCGTGGAAGCGGAGTATCAGATTGGAGCATCATGGGCCGATACACACTGAGCCAGCCGAAGGAGATCTGGCTTACTGGGTGGGTCGGTACTTGCTGGAGGGCCCGATGGATGGGGCGTCACGTCCGTAGGACACACGTCACCCTTGAAGTCGGGGACCTCTCGCTCCATGTCGACGCCGAGAAAGCCAACTGGTACAAGACAGACACGCTCGAGAGAGCCTACTCTGCCACCAACCAGTTCAATAAGGTAGACTCCGTATACATCGGAGAGACCACCATGCCTGGGATACCTATGCCTACCTCCCGGATGGTCTCATACGAGACGATCCTTTGGTGGTATGGCTTCCGCTGGCTGTTCCCTGACTGGCGCCCCAACGGGTGCGTCAAGGAAGTACGAGCAGCAGCGGCATACTATGGTTGGGAGCTGCCCGATACGGCGGTGACCGACGAATTGTTTATTAGTTCGGAGGATTACAAATGCAAGTAGTTGGATTCGCTGGGCCTGCTCGTGTTGGTAAGTCCTTCACGACTGATGCCCTTAAGACTGAGGCGGAGCGTATGGGATGGGAAGTCGTTGTGCTTCCCTTTGCTGGTCCCCTCAAGAGGGAAGCTAAGGAACGTGGCTATGGTAAGGAAGAGAACCCTGAGAAGTATCGGGAGTTCTGCCAGACCCACGGCGCAGAGATGAGAGCAGAGGACCCGAGGCACTGGCTCAAGCGGTGGCTCGAGGACCTCAGTGACGTGCGGCAAGGACACTTCGAGAACGACAAGAGCGAGAAGCCCCTGCTTGTGATCGCAGACGATGTCCGCTACGAGAATGAGCACACTCTAATCTCAAAGAGTGGCGGCTATACTTTCTTTCTGACCCCAGGCAGCCGCGAGCTGCCCGAGGCTGATGCCGAGTGGCGCACGCACGAGTCAGAGATGCTGGCTAACACCCTGATCGGAGAGCCTACCCTGGCCGAACAGATGTTTGACTACGTGGTTAGGAACGAGGGCTCCCCGGAAGATATCCGGAAGTGGGCTGCTGCTGTTATGAAGAACCTGATTGCTTTCCCTGGTGACAAGGATGCGGTGTGTGACTGCGAAGGGTGTAATGCCCAGCTCGAAAACCGCCCCGTTGACCAGGAAAAGATCGCTCGGGAACTTGATGATCTCCTTGATGACCTCGAGGACAAGCTTGGAGATGATGACGATGACTGATTACGCTAGTATTGTTGACGGTGATCTGCTTGCCTTCAAGGCAGCGTGTCACTTCGAGAACCATGGTATCGAGCACATGGAGGAGCGGCTCACGCAAGACCTGAGCCTATGGGATCCTGGGCTCGGCCCTCAGATTGTCGCCTTCTCGTGTGGACGAGATGACAATTATAGACGAGACTTCTGGCCTGCCTACAAGGCGCATCGCGACGCCAAGGCTTCGCCTACTCACCTCCGTGCCACCATCGAGTGGATCACGGAACACTATGACACCATCAAGAAGCCCCGCCTTGAGGCGGATGATATCCTGGGAGTGTTCATGTCCCGACACGGTACTGCCTGTGTCACCAAGGACAAGGACCTCCAGTCTGTACCTGGTCTCTTCTGGGACCCAGAGAAGACTGGCTTCCCGGTGGTGTTCTCGCAGCTTGATGCCCACCGAAACTTCTGTGAGCAGTGGCTGAAGGGAGACTCGGCTGATAATATCCCTGGTATCCACCGGTGTGGTGCCAAGGCTGCCACCAAGTTCCTTGACGAGCGGCCCCCTGAAGAGTGGTCCGCCGCCATCCTGCAGTACTACTGTGACATTGAGTACGATACTGTCAAGTGGAAGTCCAAGTCCACGGGCAAGCAGATCTCCGGCACTCGGAGTGAGCTGCTCGAGGATAAGTACGGCTGGAGCCTGGGTCACGGGGAGGAATATGCCCTATCCCAGGCCCGCTGTGTCCGGATCCTGAGGGACGGAGAGGTCACGGAGGACTGGGAACCCATCCTCTGGACCCCCGGTTTTTGACCCCAGGAAGGTTGTATGGCTTAGTAGTATGTAGCAAAAAATAGACAATCTAAGGTCTCCCACTATGTAGGAAGCCTTAGCTTATCAAATGCTAATTTAATTAAGGAGAGTATTATGGAATGTTCAAAGCCTGATGGCTGCCCAGAGCCGCTCGAGTGTAGCGGCAATGGGGTCTGCGGAGCTGAAGACAGCTTCGACTGTGAGTCCTGTACCTTTGGGTGTCCTGAGAGCATGTCGGCTGAGAGCCACATGTTCTCGGAGCCCCTCGATCTGACGGTGCGCCGACTGGAAGCTGAGCTACTGGAGCTCCGCGATCAAATCAGCCGCCTTCTCAATGGTTGATTCCTTTCTAGGGTCCTCGGGTTTAATCCCGGGGGCCCTTTTACAGTTCTCTCTAAACACGAAATGGATAATTATAAATGTATGACGCTAAGTATTGGCAGCGGCGGGTCTCGGCTAACACCCAGCCCCTTGCCGCAGGGGACCTGAAGCTTTTGCTCGGCTCCATCTTTACTGAACTGGATAAGATTAATGAACAAATTCAATCTATGGGATCCAAGAGATCTCGCTCCTCTAGTAAGAAGCTGGAAGCCGGAAGTGACGCCCAAGACGACTCCTCAGGAGACGCATGAGCTGGCACTGATTGCTCAGTGGACTGAGGAGATCGCCACTCGCATTGAGATGGAGTACAGGCGACAGAATAAGGACAACAACAATGGCTGAAGAACCAGAACGATTCGAGACAGCCGCACTCAAGTCTCTATACCAGAGAATGTCTGACCATCACCTGGCCCGGGGCAACTCAGTTGTCCAGCGTCTTACTGGTGTGCACGAGAACAAACTCAGTGCGATCCCGGAAGACAGCATGGCTGAGGTCCTCGGCCGACAGGCCGGTGGTCTTATCCAGGCCGATGAGATCCTCGGTGGTCTCAGTGGTGAGAGACGATTCTCCTCGAGAGGTGAGCATGCTGCTGCAGTTGAGCGAGGCATCCAAGATAAGATGCGCGCCATGGGTATGCTTGACGAGGCCATGGGGAACACCCCCGGGGCCACGCCTATGATGGCTGACTATGTCGACCCCGTCACCGGCGAGGTTGTCAATGCCGACACGTTCGACAGCTCTTCCGCTATGGCGGTGGACCGAGCGAACCGGCAGGCCTTCGAAGATGCAGGCGCTGGCATTGAGGATCCCTTTGGATACCTCAGCCGAGACCTGAATCAGGATACCTTCTGGGAAGAAGCCTTTGGCGCAGAGACCGGCGCTCAGATGAGAGCGTCAGCCGATGCTGGAATCATCGACCCCTATGAGGTGTTCGGTGGTCTGAAGAATTTCCAGAACAAAATGACTAACCAAGTTCGAGACATGTCCCTGCAGGCCATCACCGACGAGCGCACGCTCCGGGCTGAAGCTGCACGGGCACAAGCTGAGTCCTTCCAGAACCAGGAAGCTCAGGCACAGCTGAAGTCTGACGCTCTCGCTGCTGAAGCAGCCAAGGGCAAGCAGGCTATTCAGAAATCTATTGAAGAAGATAAACAAAACCTTGCTCGACAGAGCCACGGCAGTATTGGTGGGGGTCAGAAGAAGACCCGCATTGACTACGGCGGCGGCAGCAGTCGACCAGTCTAAGGAGGTACACCATGGGTGGTGGACCAGTTAAAGTTGACGGCGGCATGACTGAAGAGCAGTACCGCCAGCTGCAGCTCGAGGAACAGCAGTTCCAGGCGCGGCTTGAGGATGAGAAGTACCAGCGGGCTATGGAGTACGAAGCGTCACAGCGTGAGTATGAAGAGGCCCGTGAAGAAAAGCTCGCCGCTCAGAAGGGCGCCGAGGAACTTGCCATCCAGCAGGGTGAGCTCGCCATCCAAGGTGAGATCACGGCGCAGGATGAGGAAGAAGAGGCAGCAGATAATATGGCTGCCGGTGGATTCGCTGAAGCTCTGGCGAAGAACACTTCTATTAACCCCCGACCGGAGTAATAACTAATGGCGAATCTTGCAGGTAACTATCCTGAGGATACTCTCGCCAATCGCTTCACGACTATGGACATGGACCGTAGAGCCAAGCTCGTTCGCGCTCGCGAATGCGCTCAGCTTTCTATCCCCCAGCTCCTGCCGCCTGAGAATTGGACTGAGCAGTTCGCACTGCCCCAGCCGTTCTCGTCTGCTACAGCTAAGGGTGTTACTGGTATGGCAAGTCGTATCCTCAGCGCGCTGATGCCGCTGAACGATATGCCTTTCTTCCAGTTCTCCCTTAAGGATGGTACGGAACCTGATCCTGAAGCGTATACCCTGATGGAAAGCCTGAGCTACCAGGTGTACCGCAAGCTCTCTTCGGAGAACCTGCGAAGCACGGTGTTCCAGCTTCTCCAGTCTCTCATCGTCGTCGGCGATGCTATCCTCATCATGGAGGATGACTTCACCTACCGGCTGGTCCGTCTGGATCAGTACCAGGTGCGTCGGGACGTCAAGGGTATGGTCCGAGAGATTATGTATCTTGAATATGAATTGGCAGATCCAAGCGAGCCTGCGGGCGACTACGATCTGCACTACGGCGGAGGCGGAGGATACTCCGGCGACGCTCCCTTCTCGCGCACCGGCTACAAGACTATCTTGTGCCGCTGGGTGCACGACGAAGAGGAAGACGTGTGGTACTCTCACAAGGAGTACTCCGATGGCACGTTCATTGATGAGGGCAAGTACTCTGTCTGCCCCATCATCCCTCTCCGCTGGTCCGGTGTGATCAGCGAGAACTATGGTCGCTCCCATGTGGAGGAGAACTTCGGGGACATCCAAACCCTCGAAGCTCTTACTGAGACCATGCTCCAGGGGCAGGCGGCTTCGTCTACTTTCTGGATGATTATGAACCCCACCGGGCCCTCTGAGCTGGACGACGTTGTCGGTCAGCCCAACGGCGCCTGGCTCTCCGTCCGTCCTGATGACGTGACGGTCCTGTCTCCGGCTGACACCCTGCGCTACCAGATGCAGGCTGTCTCTCAGGCCGTGCAGGAAATGCGTATGACTGTTGCTAAGGCATTCCTCAACGAGTCGGGCCAAGTCCGACAGGCTGAGCGAGTGACTGCTACTGAGGTTCGCATGGCTGGACAGCAGCTCGAAGAAGTTCTTGGCGGTGCCTTCTCGGCTATCGCTAAGGATCTCATGGAGCCCATCGTCCGACGTGCTGTGTTCCTCATGGTTGAGAACGGTGACATTGATCCTCGCCTTGCTCAGGAGTTTACTCCCGAGGGTAGGTTGGAGGTTAGTATTACTACCGGTCTCCAGGCTCTGTCCAACGACTCGGATCTTCAGAAGCTCATGCAGCTTGGTGAAATGATTCGTAACCTCCCCGATGATGCAGCTGCGCTGTTCCAGTGGGAAGAGTACGGCCGAGCTCTCGTTGGTGCCCTTGGCTTCGACCCCCGCAACTGGGTGCAGTCGAAGGAAGAGATGCAGCAGGAACAGATGGCTCTCCAGGCACAGCAGATGCAGCAGCAGGCTGCGGCTGGCGTTGCACAGCAGGGCCTCGGCGCTGCGGCAGGAGTCATGGGCGAGGCAGCAGGCGCTGCCGGTGCTGCTCAGGCTGGCAGTATGATAACTGAACAGATGAACCAAGCTGGGCTTACCCCAGGCATGCCACAAGGAGGTATGTGATGGCTGATAAAGCTGGCGGCAAGTCTAAGTCCAGTAAGTATTATGCACAGAATCCTAAGGCCAAGGCCAAGAAGGCGGCGTATGATAAGAAGTATCATTCGACTCCGGCCCGTAAGAAGTACCGCGCCGATCTCAATAAGAAGAATCGCGAAGCAGGTACCTACGGCAATGGTGATGGCAAGGATGTCTCCCACAAGAAGGGTGGAGGAACTACCTCTGAAGCCCGAAGCAAGAACCGAGCTCGCCAAGGTGCGGGCGGAAAGGCTAAAAAGAAATAATGGCATTTATCTTTACAAACCTCCCGGCTGATGTCCGGGGACGCCGGTCGGCGCTTGAGTCTTATCTCAACGGGCTTGGTACGGCGGATCAGGAGCAGATGGCTACTGATGCAGGAATCACCTTCACTCCCGCGAGTGATATCGATGTGGCTACTCAAGAAGACTACAGTTTTCTTGCTATTGCAGCAGACGCTGCAACCTCCTTTGATTATACTGCCGTGGATGCTACCATCCGAGATAAGTACCAAGAGGAAAGCATCGATGATCTCCTTCCTGAAAGGAAGAGCACTCTCGCTCAAAACACCACAATCGCTGATAAGACGGGCCCCGTGTTTACCGTGCCCGACGAAGTTACCTATCTCAGTCTTATGATCGCTAAGTATCCCGGGTGGGCAAAGCTTATTTACGAAAATGCTATCCCCGGTGGAGATCGCGAAGCTCTTCTTGAGGACTTTATTCTTCAGCTGAGCGGTGCGGCTAAGGCTGACTTTGCTGCTGCTATCCCCACCGCGTCGTACGCAACTGATGTGCTTACCGGTCTGTTTAGTATTGCAGACGCAGATGAGTATGCTGGGATTGTTGCCCAGGCATACTCTATGATCAAGAAGAAGAAGTAATAGATTTTTACACAAGGAGATTATATGTCTGAAGAAACCCCTACCCCGGAAGCCACCGAAGTCGCGCCTGTTGCGCCTTCGCCTGGCACACCAGAATATGATGCGGCTATGGCCGCTAAGGGCACCGCTCACATGGAAGGTGTCCCCGCGAAGTTCCAGAATGCCGATGGTTCGGTGAACATGGAAGCTTTCGCTAAGAGTTACATGGAGATGGAGAAGCAGTTCCACGCCGGCGCAGCCGCGCCTGCTGAAGAAGCTACTCCTGAACCCGAAGTCGCACCGGAGCCGGAGGCACCTGCCCCGGAGACGCTGCAGATCTCTGAGCCCGAACCCGAGCCAGAGCCTGCCGCTGAACCTACCGGTGTGTCTGAGGAGAAGTGGGGCCAGTGGAAGACCGAGATCATGCGTGGCGGTGACGTCACCCCTGAGTCTCGTGCTGAGCTGAAGGCCCTCGGTTTTAACGATAATATTATTAACGACTTTGTCTCCGCCCACAAGAGCCAGCTTAAGCAGGGAATGACTGCTGCTGCTGAGGTGGTCGGAGGTGATGAGAGGATCGCGAAGATCTTTGGTTGGGCGTCGAATAACCTGGACGAGACCGCACGTGAGCAGGTCAACGCCGGGCTCGCAGGCCCAGCTTGGGAAGTCACTCTTCGTGGCCTCGAAGCGCAGTACGATCGAGCAGCAGCTTCTGCCCCTAAGGCGCAGGAGATGACGCACAAGGTTACTACTGCGAACCCCGCAGCAAGCGAAGCGATCCGTGGCTTCGGCTCGGTCAATGAGTTTGCTGCACTGCGTGCCGACCCAAAGTATGGGAAGGACGCGACTTATACTAATCAGGTCAATAGCCGAGCGGCGATGACTGACTGGACCAAGATCAGCTGACATGCTGGGCCGTTGTGCCCGAGCCCCTGTTCGCTGGTTGCGGAGGGCCCTTGACTAGGATAACCCCCAGCCACCATCAAAGTATAGCTACTAATCAGATTACTTTATTATTGATTTAATGTTTCAACTAAGGATTAACTACAATGGCAGTTTCCCCCTCTTCGGGCGTCGGCACTAACGTCGCCTTTGATGTCCACGGCGTCTTCGGACGTGACGCGGCCGCCGACCTTTCGGCCACCACCGGCGGTTCCGCCGGAACCAACAAGCTCTGGCTCCCCATCTGGTCGGGCGAAGTGATGACTGCGTATGAGCAGTACCGTTGCTTCGGCTCCGCCACCGAGAGCCGCACCATCGCCAGCGGCCGAGTCGCCGAGTTCCCGATCATGGGTACCGTCGCTCTCAAGCCCGCCTGGGGTGCTGGTGAAGAGCTGGTTGGTAACACCAACGAGCACACCTCGAAGACCATCGCGGTCCAGCTGGACGCCCGTCCCATCGCGACCCACTTCGAGCTTGACAACATCGACCTCATGATCAGCCAGTGGGAGTACCGTTCGGAACTCGCGCGACAGGCTGGTCAGACCCTCGCCAACGCGCGTGACCTCCAGGTCGGTGCGTACCTCGTCCGTGCGGCCGCCGAAGGCGTCCTCGCCGACGATCCCCGTCTCGCCTCGGTCGCTTCCGGCTGGCGCAACTCGCTCGCCGACAGCCCGCTCTACGCGGACGCGGCCTTCGCGAACCTCGGCACCGGTGACGCTTCGGCGGCGCTGCTGCTCCTCAGCAAGCTTGAGGACTTCATGGTCCACCTCCAGGAGATCGACGCCGACACTGGTTCCGTCTTCTGCGCGGTCGATCCCCGTACCTTCCACGACATCCGCGCGCTCGGCGTGGCCCGCGAAGCTGCCGACCTCGTCGGTGGCTCTGGCCGTCCGTTCTTCGGTGGCGTGGCTGACGCCGGTGGTCTCGGTGCTGGTCTCCGTGACGGCATGATGAGCCTCTCGGACCGTCTCGAGTACATGGGTGTGACGATCATCAAGACGAACCACCTCCCCAACTTCGACGCCGATACGGCGGTCCAGGACGAGATCGGTGAAAGCCGATACAACCTGAAGTTTGGTACCGCCGGCGTGAAGGCTGTCATCTGGCAGCCCAAGGCCGTCGCTCAGCTCAACAGCACTGGCCTCAAGGTCGACACCGTTGACGACATCCGTCGCAACACCGTCTTCACCGTCGCCAGCATGATGGGTGGCACGGGTGTGCTTCGTCCCGAGTGTGCTGCTGTCGTCACGACCGCACCTGCGGGCTCGGTCACCAAGGCTGCGCTTCGTTCCGACCTCAACATGACTCAGGAATACATCAACACGGTCTGATACTATTCTCTGTTAGTGCTATGGGTTATTTCTCCATTACACACAGAGAGTAGGTGATCAACAGATCTAGCGGGACCCGGGGGAAACCTCGGGTCCCGTCTTTGTGCCAGCTACCATGGCTGGGTCGCTGCTATCTAGGCGACTGGGACCCCCGTCGCTAAGCTCCTCTTAAGTGGGGGGCTTGGCTTTTAAATTTATTATAAAGGAGTTTCCTTATGGGAGCTATGACTAGACTAGATGCAATCAACTCCATGCTTCTTTACAGTGGAGAAATGATTGTCGCTGACTTGAATAATCAGAGCGGCATTGATACCAGCATTGCAGAATTCTTGCTGGACCAGAAGACTGCTGACTACCAGCAGAGAGGACTCGCAGAGAACCAGCTCGTTGAGCAGGTGGCTACGGGCCTCACCGGACGAATTAAGCTTCGCGCTGATTCGATCGACTGTACTATGCTTAACCCTCCCAAGGCCGTGACCGAGCCTCAGGTTGGTGCCATCTGTCGTGTCGTCTCTAGAGGCGGCTACCTCTATAACCTGACGGATGATACCGACGTGTTCCCTCACAGTAACGGCGAAGTGTACAACCTTAAGTACATTGTCACCATGGACTGGGAAGATATGTCTACTGCAATCCAGAAGGCAGTCGTTATGCAGGCGTCCCGAGAGTACCAGATGCTCTCCAACGGTGACGCCGGTACGGACAACTATCTCGCTCAGCTCGAGATGAAGTACACGGCCAAGGCTAAGGGCGAGGACGCTCAGGATAAGTCATACTCTATCCTCCGGGATGGTACGCTGCCTGTTCTCAAGATGCTATACGGCCGTAACCAATATTATAACACGGATCAGTTCCGAACTGGTCCCAACGATCCTACTACTTGAGGAGGTGAGCCTTGCCACCTGTCAACTTGTTCATCCGTTCTCTGAAGGACGGCGTGGGACGTCAGGCTGCTACTAAGCGCCTCCCCACAGAAGCACAGGAGCTCATCAACACCGTCATCACGGTGGAGCGGTCAGCTGAGAAGCGGCCGGGCACTCGCCATGTTCCTTGCAGACACGTTAATAATACCACCTTTACCACCAAGGGTGACCTGGGTCTTCCGGCTACGTCGGAGGACATGTTCCACTACTGGTTTGATCTGACCCCGAACCTAGTGTACCTTATCTCTATTGACTACAAGTCGTCGCCTGGAGATCCTTTGATCTTCGTGCATGAGATGACGCACAACGGCGGCAGTCCTACTCTTAGAGAGATCGTTCAGATCACGCCCGACGTTGGCCTGGCGGAGTACATCCGCTATGGTAATGGTACCAATGAGGCAAAAGAAGCGTTGTCGATCATCTCGATCGGTCCTCGCCTACTGATCCTCAACAAACTGGTGCATACCGGGTACAGCTCGGACGCTGACGGTAAGCTGTTCGGCCTCGATGGTGTTGAGACTGCCAACGACGATGTCCTTGGTAAGCCTGTCACTTACGAGACGGCCTCTGCTACGGACCCCGAGGGCACCGCCCTTATCTGGGTTGAAGGCCGAGCCTACGCCGGCGGACAGGAAGTCTATAAGCCTGCCCTGGGCACTGGCGCTACTATCTGGCGAGCGAAGGCTGACATCTCCTCGACGAATAACACCGATGCTAACTACGGTGGAGCCACTCACTGGGTGGACTCCGGCCGGGTCACGGCTCGGATCTCTGTCCAGGACTTCCGGTACCCTGACTCCTCGAAGTCGTACCTCGGTCAGTCCCTCCCTGATATCAGCCACGTGAAGCTGCCTCCTCCGGGAGATGATGTACTGGCGTGGAATGGTGCTGAGACTATGCTTGCCGCCTTGTATGCCGACGAGCTCGGCGATGGGGCTAACGGCAGAGGTGTCGGCGATGGTGGTAAGGGTAAGATTTATTATTTCGAAAACGGATATGGCGGATCTGAGCCGGGCTACTACATCGTACGCTCGTCCACTGAGTCCCCATACCTTATGAAGATTCGTTCTCCAGATGCCTTCTCTAGGCTGGACAACAACCGCATGCCCTGCGTGCTCATCCCTACCGGTGGTGGTAACACCTGGAACCTCGAAGCTGGTACCTACGACACTCGTGTTGCAGGTGACTCTGACAGCAATCCCGGTCCCACGGCGTGGAAGAACGGAGCTCAGGCTCCGATCACCGCCATGGCTATCTTCCGTAACCGGCTGTGGTATGCCATCGGGGATACGGTGTTCTCCTCGGAGACGAACGACTACGGTAACTTCTTCCTGGCTGATCCTTCGTTGGTGGTGGACACTGATCCCATCGACGTCCAGCTGTCCTCGAATAAGTATACCCCTGTGGTCTCGCTCACCCCCTTCGAGTCGTACATCTTTGTCAACACTGGCGCTGATGTTCAGTTCGCTCTTGAGGGATCCGAGAACCAGATCACTCCGTACACTGCTGCCCTGTCCTCTGAGTCATTCTACTCGACCTCGTCGGTGACTGACCCGCTGCTCATGGGTAACCAGGTGTACTTCTTTGATGATAGGAGATTGTATATTTACATGCCAAGCTCCGCTGTGACTGTGCAGCGAGCGGCTGAGGTCTCAAAGCATGTGCCTAACTACCTGCCGGTGAACTACGGTTCTCTTGCTGTGTGTAACGCATACGAAACGCTGCTCATGACTGATAGCGACCACCGAGGTGATGTGTACTGCTACACCAACCGCTTCCAAGGCGATCAGCTGTTGCAGAATGCCTTCTTCCGTCTCAATTACGACAAGAACATTGAGTCCATGAAGGCTCACGAAGAGGAGATCTACTTCCTTACCAAGGATGAAGATAACGTCTATTCCATGTACTCCCAGCGGTTCCGAGAGGATGCTGGTAGCCATGTGTGGCTTGACGATGCCGAGACCTTGATCGTGGAGGAAGGCGTTACGTCTACATACGACGACTCCACCAACACGACTGAGGTTGTCTTCCCTCATACCGCTGATAAGGACAACGATGTTGTCATCACGGGCTACGAGCCTACCCCCGAGGGTATGACCGAGAAGTTCAATGAGGGTGGCATCATCCTGACTACTAAGGAATTCAACCGGGACACCCCGGGCGAGACTCATGTCAAGATCTCCGGTCGCCTCGATGACGGGCTTACGCTCTATCTCGGACGAAACTATTCTATGGTCATTACTCTGTCTCCCCTCTACCAGAGGGACCAGCAGAACAACGTGATCGACGGCCTCCTTAGCTTGAGGTCTATGCATACGCAGCACTCGAACTCGGGCCAGTACTATGTTGAGACTGAGATCCGTGGTCGACGCCATGTCCCGACGACGTTCACTCCTATGGAGCTGGACGAGACGTTGGGACTTGATCCTCTGACCATGTCTAACCGCGAAGTACGCGGTGAGAGCATAGCCAAGATCTTTGGTAATGCAGACGAGTCGATAATTGAGATTGTTTCTACTACACCGAACCCGGTGAACATTACACAGATTCAGCTGAAGGGTATCTTCAACGAGAAGTACTCTTCCTTTAACCGCTGATCTCCCCTTGTGCGGCTGGGCTTCCCTAGCGGAAGGCCTGGCCTTTTACCCCTAACCTAATGGAGGCCAACATGGCTTATACAGACGGCGTGTCCCTCGAGGTTGAGTATACCTCACCTCCTGCGGGCAACACTTTTTCCTATGCAACTATCCAAACTTCGGATGACTTCCCTGACCAGTCGCAGATTCGTGTGCGCTGGGAAGTGGTCACCGTTGAGACCCCAGGCGGGGATCCTGTTCAGACTGCGGAGCTTACGGCTTCCATTCGTGAGCAGATCTACAACCTGGACGAGGTTTACCTCACCTTCTCCACCGGCGCTCAGGCTGTCACTGTTGACGGCGTTGCCCTTTCGGGTGCAACTGTCACTGTGACGGATGGGCAAGGCGTCGAGACTGATTATGTCTACCCCGACTTCACCCTGATCAACGCCGTGAACCCCGTAAAGGTTCGGCGCTCGGTGAATGTTAGTAACCCAGTCGTAGACTTCCAGGCCGGCTCCCGACTCTCCTCGGGCCAGCTCAACGCTGGGGTCCAGCAGCTGCTCTTCGCGGCTCAGGAGCAGACCGTCTTCGGTACCTCCTCCGATTCTTCGGAAGTCGACCTTGGCACTGAGTCGATCAACAACCTCGGTGATGTAAACATTAACCTGACTAACGACGGCGCGATCCTCACGATCGGCGCTGACGGAGTCATCACTGACTCCACTACGGGAGGCCTCAATGAGGTCCTCTCGGTCAACGGCGAAACCGGTAACGTCGTCCTCGACTATGCGGACGTGGGCGCCGACCCTGCAGGGACTATCCCTGACATGGACATTGGCGAACTCGCCGACGTTGACCTCTCTACTATCTCCCCCGCCGCTGAAGGCGATACCATTAGCTACGACGGTGCTGACTACGTCGCCCGACGAGCTGTGGAAATCGCCACTGGCTCGGGGGCCCCTCCCGCAGCCTGGCAGACCGCTACGTACCGCCAGGTTGGGGATCTCTTCATTCGATATGAGGTTTGATAAATGACTACCCCACAGGAATTTGCAATTAAGACAGATTCCAGCTGGGTCTACCCCAAGGAGATGTACGTTTACGACGGAAGCAACGATAAGGTTGTGGAAGAAGTCTACGTATGGACCGGGAGTGAGGCCGTGCTGGTTTGGCCAGTACCGAGCTATGAGCCCGGACTGACTAATAAGATCAACGGTGACTATTGGCCCCTGCCATCAGTCGCTACTGACTACACGCATTTTGTTCCGCTCTATTTTAGCGACTATGATACTGATAAGCTTCACACCCCAGGGACCCTCCGGTCTTTGACGGACGCGCAGATGGGGCAGGGGGCGCAGTTTGCGCCCGATGCTCGAACTGGCTCGTCGAGCTGGGACGTTAGCGGGTATGGAGACAATGCCGGAGTTGGCCATGTGTCGGCTCTGACTATTACTTCCGACTTCTTTCAGTTTACGCCCTACCAACAAGATGACCTTGGTGGTGTTTTCTCAAACACTGACGACATCACATACTTCCCCTGCATGAACATGCCGGATGTAGGTCTGGGTGGAGCCGTCGCTGAGTGGAGGCTCGATATTTCAGAAGCTGGAGCTGCGTACACCCCATGGGACTACAATGCTCAAGGCAGTACTCCTTTGTACATGCCTAGATTTCAGTCCTTTGATGGGTGGGCGAAAGAAGCCAATGGCTTCCTCGATCCCCCCCGAAGAAGAGGGTCCTGCGCCGGCGGGCCTGACTATACCAATGCTCTCGGTCTCTCGAACTTTAGGTTCTGGCTTGACCCAGAAACCTTGGCTGGCTATCCAACCGTAGATGAATTCGATTGTACTATTGACCACGCCGACATTCTCCTTGAGCTGGATTGCCATAGCTATTCGGAAACCGGACAGACTCAGGCTGGCAACAATGGCTACATGGATTACCTTCAGAATGGCAGCTTTGACATTGAGACATTCCCGCAAGGGCTCAGCTCAAGCGCTTGGGATCCCGACGTACTGTGGACCCCTTCTATTGCTAATTGGAATTCTATCGAGCCTGCCCTCAACGAGGTTAACCAAGAAAACTTCTTCGGTGCTGACACACAGATCTCCCACATTCGCTGGAAGACTATGAGCGGCGACTGGAAGAAGCTCCGGTTTGATAACCTGTGGGGCGGCTGTAATCCTAACCAGACTTCAGGGGCTAGATTTATGTGGGGCTCTACCGTTAACGACTACGGTTGTGCCCACGGCGGCGGCATCATGATGCGCACGCTCCCCTGGAATAACTACACTGGCGCGCCGTTCGGGAACGAGGAATGGACTATCTTTGATCCTGAGTACTCGAAGTTCCTGGCTTACATGAGCGAGCCCGCCCGTTCTCAGGAGGACGCGGCTTATATTCAGTATACTGGATATGATTACATTAAGGATAACTTCCGACGAGCTGACTTCTTTACGTCGGCTGATCACTTCACTGGTGACAATAAACTGTCCCGGATGCAAGGAATGTTGACCCTCCCTGGTGAGATCGAGATTGTTCACCGCAAGCCTTTTACTGAAGCTAGACTACTTTGGCAGGAAATTGGCGTTGTAGTTGGGGCTCGTAACGGTCTCAATATTATGGAGCCGCAGGCGGACTTTAATTGCACGCCCGGTACCATAACTAGCTTCCTGCCATCAGGCAATACTAGCCTAGTTAGGTATAGGCAGTCGAAGCTCCCAAGGTACTACCGAGACGGTTGCCAAACATTCCAGATGGATGACTATAATTGCACTAACGGCGACTTTAAGAACTACGACGGGGACTTCCAAGAAGACTTCTTCGACCGAAGCGACTACGTCGAGCTGCGTATTTACAACCAGACTACTGGAAAGTGGATGCGCTCCCTCGCCTGGGGGGAAAACACTAGAGATCTTAATGACGCGAGCAGTATGATTCCTTCTACTAGTGCGGCGTATTACCCCAACGCTGACCCAACCCTCAGCTTCTCTCGGTTCCGACCGATCTTTTTGATGAACCCTAAGGAAATCGCAGTCCCCAACGCTGTAAATCGTTGGCTAGACTTCTACACCGAAGGTGACATCATCGACTTTAAACTCTACTCGAGGTAAAGCAATGGCTAAGATTAATAACCTCACTCTTGAGGTAGTATATACCTCGGTGTCGGCTAGCTACTCTTATGCTACGCTGACCCTGAGCGATAATTTGCCTGACGCCTCACAGCTTCAGGTCCACCTAGATGTCCAAACGGTCATCCGGGATTCGGACGGCGCGGAACTCTCCGTTGCCTCCAACTTCTCTGCTGAGGCCCAGCGACTGATCCGAGTCCTCCCCGAGGATTCCTACACGGTTGACTCTACCGGGCAGCAGATCGACAGCGTGACTATCCCGACTGGGGCTGCCACGCCTGTCGCTGGTTATACATACACCGCCGACCTCACGGTCGACGCTACGACTCCTCTCGCTGTGCAGCGCTCAACGGACGTGACTACCGCGATCGTCGAGTTCCAGCCTGGCTCCCGGCTTACGTCGACCCAGCTCGAAGCACAGAAGGAGCAGGAGATTAACGCCCTTCAGGAACTCACTGAAGCGCTCGTCACCCTTGATGCCGGCACTGCTGGACCCGAGGGTCCTCAGGGCGATGCAGCTACGCTTGATGTTGGTACAACGACTACCGGTGCCCCTGGCACTGACGCAGCCGTGGTCAACTCAGGCACGACTGCAGCGGCTATCTTCGACATCACGATCCCTCGTGGTGACGTTGGTGCTACTGGTCCCCAGGGTCCTACTGGTCCCGCTGGTGCTGATGGCTCCGATGGAGCTGCCGGTGCTACTGGCCCTCAGGGTCCTATTGGTCCCACCGGTGCTACTGGACCTCAAGGAGACACTGGACCTCAGGGTCCTACTGGGCCCGCTGGTGCTGATGGTGCCGATGGTGCCGATGGTGGCGGAGCGTCCTCCCTCGACGACCTCTCTGACGTGGATACATCTACAACAACCCCTACCCTGAACGACGCCCTCGTGTGGGACGGCGTGAAATGGGCCCCGGCTGCTCAGTCGGGCGGCGGGGGCAACCCGATCTGGTGCGACCGTGCTACTCCCCTGACCGCAGCCAACCAGCTCACCTACACGGCGACCGTCGTTGGTACGAGTGCGGACGGACGTCCCATCTACGAGGCGTACGAGGAGCTGACGGATGACTACACCTACCCCTACACCGCCACTGCACTGTGGACAGGTGCCAACCTCCTGGACGCCAACTCGATCAACGTCGAGGTTGAGCTGATCCGTGGGTACGATGGTACCGGGTCCGTCGAGTACCGGGGCGGTACCTCCGTTGGTCAGTTCGGCTTCTTCCTGTACCTCTCCGGTGCGGGCAACTCACTGTTCATCGGTCGAACGGACACAGACTCAACTAGCAACTTCGGCTCTGGCTCCATCCTGGGTATCCGTACCCGCTGGCAGGACAGCACCGACACACCGATCCTGATCTAACTAACCTATATCTCCTATGCCCTACCGGGTGTGGGAGTTTCTAACTTATAAAAAGGAGGGCTACATGCCTTTTGTATACAATTATCAAGTAGACGCTAATGGCGACTACGTTTTGAACGGCGGAAATCGTGTTATCGAAGACAGCTACGAGTTTGCATCTTCCGGCGGTTTTGATTGGCGGCGTGTGGCCTCTTCTACAAAGAAGCCGCGATATGTGCGCAGTTTTCAGATCAAAAAGTTTGACAACGGGGACACCTGGCTACTGATTATTAATCAAAAGCAGCTGGTGGGTATCTACCCGTCCCAAGATGCGGCTCTTCAAGTACTCTTGGGGTGCTTTACCCGAGTGAGTGCTTCTGATCTTGGTGCTCTGGAGACCATGAGCTACCAACTGAGCCAGGGCTATAGCTTTATTGATCCTGCTTACAACAACCTGAGCCTTACTCGCAGTGGGGATGACCTCATCGTGACGCTCTCGTTGATTAATACGCTCGACCCAGCCATCGCCACTCCTATTGTGACGTGGGATGACTATAGTACCCCTGGCTCGCCTGATGCCACGACCTCTTTGGGGGCTGTGACGGAGCCCGAGGGCGGTACGCAGGTCTTCACCATTGTCGGTGGCTGGACCTCAAGCACAGAGAACTATTATATCCAAGCCTTCCTGGAAGATTCCGGTGTGGGCGTGGTCGTCAGCTCGAATGTTCTCCTCAAAGATGAGGTTGACCCGAGCGGCACCCTTTCGGTGGATATCACGAACCTCGCGCAGGACGGTCCCCCCGAGGCTACTTGGGACGGACAGACCTACGCAGGTGCTGCGTATGCAACGCCTCAGTGGACAGTCGAAGACTGGCCCCAGGGCGTCACCCCTTCGTACCAGTACGCCTGGGCCTATCAGCTGGACAACGGACCTCTGGTCCCTGTCGGCGGCTCCGGTGCTACGCTCAACCTTGCGCTCGTGCCTTACGGCGCGACTATCAAGTGCGGTGCGGTAGCTACGGCTTACGTCAACGGCAAGATTGTCAACTCGCAGAGCCCCGCACCTATGGTCGCGGTGGCTGTCACCGATACGAATATTGTTGATGTGGTGGATATTAAACTCTTTACGGCGCCAGGGGCTAACCCCGCTGACGACGTGACGTCGAATCCCCCGGCGGATACTCAGCTGTATGCTTATGCGTACTCCGCGGGCGATCAGCTGATCACCGGGGATGTGACATTCTTCGAAGGCTCGGGAGTAGTCGCTTCCTTTACGGGAACGCCCTCCCCCTCCGCATTTGATCCATCGGATGGTACCGTGGTGTCGATTACCGATGACGGCGTTGCCGGAACCGATACACCCACGCTTACGTACTTGTGGAGCACTGGTGCAACGACGGCGACTCTCGACACTACTGGTCTAGATGGAACGGCTATTACATGTACAGTTACGGCTTCCAACCAGTGGGAGCCCTCCGCTACCGCTGTGGTGGACTTCGGTACGGTACAGCCTTCATCGAATGACTGGGATACCGAACCCCTGACTTACGCTTATGGTGCGTCCGGAGGAGCTGTTACCTACGTGAACACACCGACGGCGTGGAACGGAACAGGTGCTTCTGGGAATAACATTGTTGTAGAAACCTTTGGTACTTCCGCCGGCAATTTCCGAATTGCGAATACTGTTTCAGGCGGATGGAACGCTGATACCGTGCTTTCTTCCTTCCCTCACGCTTACGTTTGGGATGTAGCAAATGGCTGGCAGTCTGTTACTCAGACGACAACCGGAAACAATAGGCCTAACATCGACTTTACGTCTGGTACGGTAAGCTACTCCGGAACCCCGATACGAGTCCTAGCTTTCTACGCAGCCGACCAGGGAGATATCTCTGGATGGCGTGCCTACGACGGTCCTATAGTTTAACTCTAATCTTCGTCTCCCTACCGGGAGGCGGAGCTTTTCTTTACGTTTACAAGGAGAGCCAAATGGCTAATAAAAACAGATTTAGTATTACAGATACGTTTTGGCAGGTAAGCGCCGATGGAGAGACCATTGGTGTCTCAGCGCCTGTAAGCACTGTAGTCTGGAATGGGGATGCTAACTATACCAAGTCTTCCCCTACGCTTACTGAAGCTGATCAAGCTACGATTGTACATCTGTTCCTTCCTGAAACATTCTACGTGGCAGACGACGCTGCACTGTATGCCTGCGCTTCTGCAGATACTTACGACTCTACTGGTATTGAACAGGTAAACTTCTACTACGGTGGTGCTTCGGCACAAACTGTCACTGATATTACTCAGCGCATTATGCCCGATGGAACAAAGGTACAGGGATACTGGGTTCGTATTGATAACTCTAATACAGCCCCTACGGACTACGAAGATCGTACTCTGTACGCCGAGGCTATCCCACGATCCCCATCGGTTATTCCTGCTCGTGTTGTCTCACGGACGATTCGAGTCATGGAAGATGCTACGAAGATTCACACGGTTAATCTTAACGCTGCAGACCTTGACCTAACTAAGAACACAAGAATTGACTACACGGAGCCTGATGGTACCTTGTACTCACCTAACCTTCATTCGCATATCTGTAGGTACAACCAAGATAACAATACCCAGCATAAGGCGATTGATTTTGTTCTTACTCCTGGGCTCTATGTGATTCAAAGTGTTACTACCTACCCTGCTCTAGACGCAACGGATCCTCTTACTGCGGGTTACCGGAGAATTAGGTCGTCGACGGGGGACAAGAATGATGTGACTATTATCTTATCGGAGAACTTCCCCGGTACTACCTCGGCTGATGCAGACAGTTTTGATCCTACGTGGACTACTTGTAGTCTGCGCAACGGGGATCCTATTCTGTTTGAAAATATCACGCTTGATATGTATAACAACTTGGCCTTTAAGCTTGCATCTGCGGATTTTATTCCTCTGGTCTTTAATGGATGTACTATTAAAGATTCGAGCATGAGTTATAGAAAGATGCCTACTGGACGCCAGAGCCCGGCTCTTAGGTCGGACCAGGCGGATGACCCAGGAGCCTCCACTCAGAACCCATACGAGCAGGCGCTGTTTAGAGGCGAGGATGCTAACGCTCGTCTTAATGTAGGAATCTATAATACCTTCATCAATACAATCGTCGGCGGCGGCCTAAGCTCCATCTTTAATTGCGATGGTGCTATTTGGTGGGATACGCTTTACTTCCTAACGACCGCAGCTGAGGCTGGCGTAAACAACTTCAGACACATTACCTCCTATGGGCCTAATGCCCAAGGGACTGACCTCGATACTGAACGCTATGTATCGAACGGCTTTGGTCTCAGTACTGGAGGCATTGACGTAAATGGTAAGTACTATTACGACTACGTTGACTCCGTTGGTAACGATAGCATCACGCGTGGTACTTGCGAGATCAGTCGGATTACGTGGGTAGCTGAGGACGGTACGTTTTACGCTACGGATGCTGAGGTAACTAATGCTGGTAAGAACATCCTAGAGTGGCGCGCATATTTTGTTACGCCCCCTACGACATGGCCTCCTAGATACACACAGAGCTCAGACGCTGGAGGCACTTACGGCGCCTGCGTCGATGGTACTCGCTTTTACGACTTTGATTTCTTTGTGTGGAAGAGTGGGCAGCCTCTGACCCCAGCTGGCAGGACGTTTGTTGCCAAGACGTATAACTCCACCACGTCCTGTCTTACGTATGTTGACGATGCTGACTGGGGAAGAAACCCATACCCCGCTATTGTTGGTAGCCGAGTTATTGACGGCAACGGAAAGGCCCTAATGTCTTGGTCTAACAGCAGGCCGTCCTCTCCCATTGGAGACGGCATCGACCCGCTCGATCCGGCCCTACCATACATGCGAATGTACAATTCCGCTCGGTATGACAACCCAGATGGTGTTCCATTGTTTGCCGCCAGGGGTCTTGATATTAACACAGATACTGTCGCGGCGTACTATAGCTCGGGTGGTTTAAACCCAGTGACGGACACCCCTGCCAACGGTCTTCTCGCTCAGGCGTTTGTTGACAACATCCTTACCATGGATCTGCAAGCAGGCGATCGAGTCTGTCCACTATTCTGGGCTCACCAGGATGGGGTACAAACAGCCAACTCACCCGCCACAATGAACAATACGCTATTTCACGACTACACTTCAGTCATGGAACAGCAGTTCCTGTTCCAAGCGAGTGGCGCAGTTTCGGACTGCGTCTTCTCTAATGCTTTGTTCTTGGATCCTAAGGATGTCAAGGCTGATTTTCTCTTCAAGATTGAGAAGCCAGTTCCTATGCGGCTTGGTATTAAGGGAACAAACATGGATAACTACGTGAACCTGACTACAGCAGGGCGAGAAGCAGATGCGGCGAATATCCATCTCCATATTGAAGGCTCCTCGATTTCGCAGACTGATGGCAATTCAAACGGCTCCAGCCCTCCTGGCGCTTTTGACGTTCAGTTCAAGGACTCGGCTCTGGGTACGGTTGGTACTTTTAGTACGACCCGGCTCGGTAACCCTAACGTAGTCCCCGACGCTAGTAATACTATGGTGGCTGGCTACGTTTCTAATTCCGGTAATAAGGAATGGGGCGTTTCTAAGTATGGGGCTATCGAAAACGGGGGACTGCTGCATACGTCGCTTGTAAGCGACCCAGTTACTCTGGATCTCGGTTCGGTTCTTCCTTATGATATTAAGGGTAACCCTCGAACTTCCAGCTCGTTGCCTCATCCTATTGATGCCATTGAAACGGGAATCACTGGCAGCGAAACCATTACTACGGTGCTTCCCTTTAATCGCTTTCGTATTCCTCCTTCATCAAATAACGCAACTCGAAAGGTTCCTGCTGACGTAGTTGCTCTTGACTATGAAGGAGAACTGCTAGAAAACGACGCTGCCCCGAGATCTTACAAGTGGATGCTTGGGAGTACGGTGGTAAGTATAGCCTCTAGCTATACTGTTCAGAATGGGGACGTGGGTAAGTCCTTGACTTGCTTTCTTACGGCAGACAGTGTTACCGAGGTTATTCCCTTCGGTCTTATTAAATCAACATGACCTTAACCCTTCCCTCGCTTCTCTTAGCGGAGAGGTGGGGACTTTAATTAACTTTACAAGGAGAGCCAAATGGCTAATTCACTTACATTTACTACGCCTGCGGGCGAAAGCGTGACGTTCACTTTGACCGCTCAGGCTGACGGCTCGGCGGTCCTATTTTCGAAAGACTTTACGACGGCCACCTCTGGTGGTGGTGAGATCTATCTCAAGGTCTTTGAGACCGGAGATTCCGCTAACCCTATCACGGACTATAGCACGATGGTGGAGGGCAAGCTCTACGACATCGAGGCTTACTCCGATGCGGGCTTCACCACACCATACGATGATTCCCTTAACCCTATTACGTGGTCCGGAACTAACGCCACCTTTGTCGGCTATGACTTTGCAGTCGACCGACGTCCTATTGCCGCCTTCGGTTTCGGTAACTCTTCGACGAGCGATCTTATTGCTCCTTCTACGACAAATGCAGAAGGAATGCACTGGGGCGTTAATAGTCATCTATATCGACGTACACCTCTTGCAGGATCGGATATGTCCGACCCTAATACCAACGGTCGTCTTAAGTACGCTAACGATACCGCTGCTGTTATGGCGGGACGTGGTTTTGAAAGAATGCACTACTGGAACATTGCTGGCTTTACTAACTATCAGGGCAACCAGCCGTACTACAACTCTAACCCGTACACAGGCTTGGGATTCACTGAAGCAAAGTATATCCAGGACGCTGATGATATTACCACCGCGGTAACTTCCTCGAGCCCGTTCACTGTTGATGGGATCAGCGGTACGCCCGGCGACTCCGAGGCAGCTTGGTCCTACGCGGTTCAGGCAACCAAGGATTTTGTGACGGCTGAAGGTGGCACCCCTGAAGTGGGCGTGTACTTCGGATACCGTGCGTTCTATGATGCGGCTGATATGGAAACAAACGACCGAACCTTCCTCGGGCATAACCCCGCTTGGACAGGAACGGGTAACTCGCCGGGCTTCCTTGCAAGCACTGGCTTTGATTATGTTGATGAACAGAACCCAGGTTACTCGGCCTCTGATGAGGCTTACAACAACTGGTTTGCTCCTGAGCTCGCTGGTCTCTACAGCATGGGCTTTGACACCGTTGGTCTCGATGTCGGTGCCAAGATCTTCTTGAATACCAAGGGCATGATTACCGGCGGTAGTGGTATCAATGGTGCTAATCCCCCGTTCACTACGGGTGATGACCGTCTTATTGATCTGTTCAATAGCTACGGTATGAAGCCATACGGCGAGGCAATTCCTATGGAGACCTATGGTCTTAATGGAGATCCCTTGACCGGAGCGAATGCTGAAGCGTATACCGACATGGCCTACATGGGGTACTGGAAGAACTCCGTGGGATATAGTGGTCTTGATGAGAACGGTGATCCTCTGGTCGTCAGTGCAAACACTACCATTTATAATCTCACGGCTGGTGATGGAACGGCTACGGTCGGACCTAACGCCAACACTTGGGATCCTGCGACCACAGAGATTCACTGTGTGATCCGTTGGAACAACGCAGGAGATCTGAACATCTTGATTGGCAAGGACGGATCGGGCAACTCGCTCGGCTACGGCTGGCTGACCATGAAGCAGGTTCTTTACGATCTCCATACTGCTGGTATGATTATTAGCATTAGCGGTTCTGTTCAGAGCTCAATGACCGATGGCTTGGGCTACGAGATTACCGCCGCCCAGTTCCATCAGTACATTCAAAACCTAGCCAATGGTAATATTACGACGCGGCCTGCCACTGCTTCCGGTCTCCAGCAGACTGTTACTCTACAGTACGATGCTTCTGGTAATTACACCGGATCTACCTCTGTCGGAAAGTGGGTGATGGCCCCAGACTCTTGGCCCTTCCTTACAGCCGGGGAACAGCCCCGCTGGATATACGGCGAAGCAATGGCGGAAGATTTCCCTGAATATTGGGATGGCAATGCTGCGACTGCTGAACATGGTGTTTGGGCTAATAATAGCGACGACGGTCTGGCCTTTACGAAAGAATATGATATTAGGTGGACAAGAACAGTTGGCGCCGTGACTGATATCACCGAAAAATATTCTCCGGCTTATATCGGAGATTCACAGGCTCCCTACATGAATTTCATTTCTTTGCCGGATACCGTTCCGTCGGGGTCTGAGGCGACTACGCTTGTAATGGAATTCTACATTGCAGGAGATATGCCCTAATGACTAATCGCAATAGATTTACTTTAGATTATACAACATGGAGCGTTACCGCCGATGGAACAACCATTGGGCATGATGGTCCTGTTGCAAAGCTAACCATGGCCGACTTGCAGGCTCTCGTCGATGATAGCGCCACCCATGGCGGTAATCTTGATCTTGCCGGTAAGTCCTTTGCTCCCTCCCTCGCGGAGGCGCAAGCTGCCCCCTCCGGTTCTTCGTTGTCAGTTAAGAATTCCTCCGGGTCTTCTCTTACTGTAAACGACGGAATCATTAATGGTGGGCTTGGTATATCTTTTACCGGGCTTGGTGCTGTGAAGGAATCAGATCTCAGTTCGCTTGGTGCTATTTCTTGGGTTACCCTCAGCGGTAACACTAAGCTCTTCGATGGAGACGCACCTGAGCCTCCCTTCCTCGCTGCGTGGCCTACGCCACCCGTGGGTATGAAGTATGCAGCTCAGACTGCCAACTCAAATTGGATTGAAGTTATTAAGGCTAACCAGACTAATACCCCTGGTATTGTGCATTGTAATGTTCCCGACTGGGCTTCAGTCACCAGCAGTACTCTAACTGGTCCTGATAATACTTCAGATACCTGGCCCTGGACTTCCGGTACAGGTGCTGAAGGAGATCCGATTGTTACGTACAGCGGTGTTGTTACGGGATTTCAGATCCTGGATACGGCTGATAAGGCTGCCTTTGAAGCTGTGTACAACGCCGCTACCGATCCTGCGTCGTGGACTATGATGTACCTCTCGGCAAATAACATTGTCGCAGAAACGTCTTTCACGTATGACTCGGGAACCGGTACGGTAACCTTTGCGGAGGATGGCCTTATTTATGCTGGGTATGTTACTTTCGCTATTACAGGCGACGAAAGTCTTGTGACTGAAGATGGTCAGTATGTTGTTGACCTCAGCCAGAGCAAGCTGTTCTACCAGCCTTACGCGGAAAGTACACTTACTGACGTTTCGTATCCCATTCCTTTCCAAACTTGGGAAGATCTTACGGGTAGTACGAATAGCACAACCTTCAACCGCACTGAGTGGTACTGTGGAGGCGGTGGTTATATGTACCAGTGCGCTGGTCCAACGAATTCGGCCAGCTCGATGAACAACTGTATCTTCCACACTAGTACAGGTTCCTTCATTGGAGCTAGTGACACTAAGATTGACGTTGCGGATTGCAAGTTTGATAATATTGTGTATCGGGCTATCTCTGCTTCTGAAGGATCTCAGATTGTTCGGAACCAGTTTAGGAATACAGCGAAGAGCTCTGCTGTCCTGATTCAAGGCTTTACTACGGCCCAAAATGGTGACCCAGTAGCTCATACCCTGATTGAAGATAACTTCTTTAATATCCCCGCGGCCAATCACGGTCAGGGATGCTCCCTGTATCAGGGTGCTTGGATGAATGCTACGGTTCGTCATAACTTGTTCCTTGATTGTCAGCGAGCTTTCTCCCATCAGGCATTCGGGCCAAACTCAGGAGCGATCAGAGCAGGCGGAGTCTTTAAGTTCGAGAACAATCTCGTCCTCCATAACTATGCGCCTGATATTGTGCCGTCCGGTCAAGCTACTGTGTCCTTTAATAGTAGTCCATATCCCCCCGGAGTTCCTTACACTCAGACCCAAAGCGTTAGAAATAACACGATCTTGCATAACCAAGAAGATTCTGGTCTTAGTACTCAAAGCAACTCATACCGACTTGATTATTATCCTTCTCGGTATGCTGAGACTAAGTACATCACAAATAACCTTTGCGGTGACTGGACTACTACTAAGGAGGACGTAGGCCTCGGCTATGTCGCAACTAATACCGTAGGTAATATTATTACGGTTGGCGGCCCATATGCTACGTCAGATACAGTCAACAATACTGTGCTTACTCCAGGAGGAGCTGACCAGCCTAGCTACTTTGATTGGGCTAACCTGAACCAGATCGGCGGCGCCGCAACTGGGGCGTCGGATGGCGGTAAGGTGGGTCACAGATGGGCTAATAGCTTTACCCTAGCTGTCGCTAACAACCTGCCGGATAACTGGTATACCCTGTATCCCGCAGAGACTATCCCCGAGCCTAACGGATTCCCGACTTGGGGTGGAATTTAATTTGAACCTTAGGACCGATCTTGCTGCTGTAGCAGCTGTCGTGGAGCGAACGCCATAATGGTTACGCTTTTCATGCAGTGCTGTCAGCCCATGCACGGGCACACGCAGCGTCGGAACTTATCATAGTGGGGCCGGGGGTCAGCTGTGTCCCCCGGTCCCTTCTTTAAAAATTTAACAAGTAGTTTACATACCAGAAAGAAAAAGGATATTACCATGAGAAACTTTTTGATGGGAGCTGCGGTGCTCGTTGCATCGCTATGCTCGTCTGCGGGAGCAGGTTGGTTCGAGGTTACGGACGAGGACAGCGCAAGCGTCTCCGCTCGTTATATCGGTACTGTTGATCCTACGGATGTCATGCTTTGGGAGCTTCTCTCCTCGAGAGCTGGCAACCGTGTGATCCTCCTGACCATTGACAGCGGCGGCGGCCACGCCTATGCTGGACTTGAGCTCTATTGGAGAATGGAAGCTCATCCTCGATTGGTAACTATCGCGGGGAGCGAAGTAGGTGCATGGTCTGCGGCAGCCATTATGTGGCTCGCGGGCGATCACAAACTTATCGCTGAAAACGGGGCGGTTTGGTTTCATGCAGCGTTCTGCACTTGGGACCCTGAGCCGCCCGTACATATCGGATGTGATACGACTAATTTTCAAAAGCACCTTGTCCGCGTTCTCGACAATGCAGGATTCTACGGTGAGGCTTTTAACGCATGGTTGAACCTCGTGCAAGAAGCTCACGGTACGGACGGCTGGATTGGCGTCACCAACGGAGGTTGGGAGATGCGAGATACAACGGATTGGTGGTTTAGACCTTTTAACAAAGATTGGATTTTGCGATGAGTTTGGAACTTATCAGTATGTTGGGTGGTGGCCTTGCGGGCTTCATCTTTCGTTTTATGGCTACGTCCATTGAGAACCAGCAGAAGACTACCGAGATGCTGCTGCAGAAGCAAACTGTGGCTGACGATTCCGCTGATCGCGCTGCTGTGCGTGGTTCTCATATCGGCCGTCGGGTGCTCGTCTTCACAGTCCTCTGGGTCGTGGCTATCGCCCCCTTCATCGGTGGACTCATTGGAATGCCCACCTTCGTCGAGTCCGAGCGAGCCCCTTGGGACTTCCTCGGACTCTTCACGGGAGGCTGGGATCGCCTTACTGGCATTGTTGTACTGCCTGAGCTGCGTGCTGCTTTGCTGGCCGCTGTTGGCTTCTATCTTGGCGGGTCTTCGATCGCGCGAGGGAGGTAGACGATGCAGGAGGAAGTAATGATTGAATATTTCCTGTATCTGATTACAGGGATGGTGGGCTTTGTGCTAATGAGGGTATGGAAGATTCCGGCTATTGAAAATAAGCTGGATAATGTTATCAAGGAAACAGATACCAATCGGCGAAGTATCCACGATATTCGAAACCATATTCAACACCATGAAACAAGGATTACTCTGCTTGAGAAGTCAAAAGAAAAAGACTCCTAATCTAAAGCAGCTGCCTCGCGTGAGGCCAGCAGAAGCAAGGGCTGCTAAAAAGGAAGCTATGCATGGCAAGAAAAAATAAGATTCAGGAACTGAACGACACCTTGATCGATACGTTGATGAGGGATCTTCAGGATCCAGAGAAGTGCACGCCCGGTCTGTACCAGGTGGTGCGCGGCGTTATTACTGATAATCAGGCCGCTGTTGATAACCTGGACGTGGAAGCTATTGATGCTGCTGCAGACAAGATTGACATGCCGTTTAAGTTTGGTAACTAATAGCGAGGGCCTCCTACCGGGGGCTCCCGCCTTTTAACAAGGAGATTATATGTACGACCGATCAAACATGGTCCCCGACGAAGAGCGGCCTTGGCTTAGGATTAACCCTGAGCTGATCCCCTCTAACGTGGACCCTGACATGGTGATGGACTTCAGGAACTTCCTGTACGTCGCCATGAAGTATCTCGGCATGGGCGAGCCCACGCGGCTTCAGTATGCCATGGCCTATCGGCTGCAGTACGGCCCCGAGTCCTTCCAGCTTCAGGCCGGACGTGGTGCGGGTAAGTCTGTGCTCACGTCGATCTTCACCACGTGGCTCCTGCTCCGTGACCCCAACACGGTGGTCATGGTTCTGTCGGCCACGGGTAACAAGTCCACTGAGTTTATTTCAATGACTCGCAACACGATTGCGCTGGTGCCTCAGTTGGCTCACCTGATTCCTGGTCCTAACACCAAGGACTCGGCATTTGGTTTTAATGTTGAATCGCGTACCCGCATCGGTCAGGATGCCTCTGTGTTCGCACGAGGTATTTCTGGTCAGATCACGGGTAGTCACGCTGACTGGGTCATCATGGATGACGTGGAGATTGAGGGCAACGCCAACACGGCGGAGGCCCGAGAGAAGCTCCTGCATAAGGTGTGGGAAATCGAACAGATCCGAAACGTGGGTGGCGGCATCCGAATCCTGGGTACGCCCCAGAGCTCCGAGTCTATCTATAAGAAGATGCGAGAAGCCTATGCCTGCCACAAGTTCCCTGCCGTGATGCCCGATCCGGACATCTTCGGGCAGATCCAGGACTGCGACGAGTTCATCTACGAGCTCCAAGCTGAGGGCCTGGGTATTGGGAAGGCGACGCAACCCGAGCGTTTCGACGACGAGCTGCTCCAGAGCCGACTCCTTAAGGTCGGCCCTACGCTCTATTCCCTGCACTATAACCTTGACACCAGCCTCGCTGATGCGGACAAGTTCCCGCTGCGGCTGGCCGACCTGGTTGTGGTGGACCTGGACAAGGATGTGCATCCAGAGAAGATCGTGTGGTCCAGCAAGCCTACCAAGGAGTATACCTCCTACGGCCTGCAGGGCGACTTCATTACCGAGCCTATGTACATCAGCAACGAGTACAAGAACTACCAGCAGACCGTCATGACGATCGACCCCTCGGGTCGCGGTCGGGATGAGACGGCTGTGGTGGTAGCCTCAGCTGGTAACGGCTATATTTTTATTCACGAATGTATTGGGTACGAAGGCGGCTATGAGCTTCCTTTCCTTAAGAAGATCGCTAAGGTGGTCAACGAGTACCCTAACCTGAACCTGATCCGTTACGAAGAGAACTTCGGTGACGGCATGTTCGGTAACCTGCTCCGGCCGGTCATTGGGGAGATGTGTCCCCGCCCGGTTGGTATCGAAGGTTACACTGTGTTCGGCCAGAAGGAGGAACGTATCCTCGCCGCGATGGAGCCCGTCATGGGTGCCCACCGCCTGGTCATGTCTCCCCGCTCTATCAAGCAGGAAGAGACTCAGCGTCAGATGACTCGCCTCTACCGAGAGCGCGGGGCCCTGTCGCATGACGATAGAATTGATGCACTGGCCGCTACGGTTCAGTACTTTGAGGAGTCGCTCGGCGTGGACGTTGACAAGGCAGTGGAAGCTGCCAAGCAACGTAGGCTGGACGAGTCCTGGAAAATGATGAAGAACGATTCGCAACGCGGCATCTGGCTGCTGGGCGAAGCTGCTTCGGGCGCAGTTCGGTTGGCTCACGACAAGTATAAGAACGTGTCACAGCCTGCCGAGTCCCCGCTCGCTAAGTTGCAGCGGAGGTTCGGACGATGATCCGGGCCATAATGGGAGTTGGACCCCGCTCCGGTACATCCTTTACTATGCGGATGATGCACGAGGCGGGACTGCCTGTTCACTGGGATCCCTCGATTGACGAGACGATGCCGGCGGAGGGTAACCCCCAAGGATACTATGAAACTCATTTTCAGAACTACCAATCTCTCGAAGACGTCATCGTAAAGGTGTGGCCTCTGTCCGCACGCTATGCTGACATCGAGAAGATGGTAATACTTGAACGAGACAGAGACAGCCAGATTGCCTCTATTGAGAAGCAAATGGTTAGAGAGCGGGAGCTGCTAGCTACCCTTGGTATCGCCTGGTCGGCGGAAGATTTCCGCGACAGGTCAGCTGAAGCTCTCAATCTATATTTATCAATTCCACATCTCCGGGTCCGTACTGAGGATCTGGATGAGAGAATCGACGAAATAATCAATTACATGAGGTATTGACTATGGGTATTATGTTGGCCGGAATGGCCGCCGTCGGCGTTGCTGGCGGAATCATGGGCGGGATGCAGAAGGCGAAGCAGCAAGAAGCTCAGTACCTTCAGCAGAAGCATCAGACCATGCAGAACAACTTCCTTGGTCAGCTTGCTAACGACCGACAGACTGAAGCTATTGCTCAGTCCAACGTCAACAAGCGGATCCAGGACCAAAAGATCTACGACGCTGCTCTGGCGAATAGGTTCTACGCTCAGTGGCAGAACCAGAAGATGACAGCCGATGCCCGTGAGCAGGTCTACCAGCAGAGCCGTTCGGCTCAGGCTTCACTGGCCTCGCAGATCATGGGCAAGCAGGGCGGCGCCTCAGGCGGCACCGCTAAGCTCCTCTCGCGTCAGGCCCTCCAGGCCGAGCGAGACAGGAACTATCAAATTAGTATGAAGAACTACGAGCAGGAAGCTGCTGTCGTACAAAACTTTGAGAATCAGATGAACCAGCAGAGCCGCGGCATTGACGCGGATCAGTCAGCTGCGTTCATTCCCGGCAACATTGGTATTAAGCCTAGCTCGTCCGGTGCGATTACTCAGGGAATCTTTGGCGGTATTAGCTCCGGCCTCGACATGGCCTCTGGTCTTAAGGGACTGCAATCATGAGAAACCCATACAAGAAAGACAAAGGGCCAGGCCGTCTCGGGGGTAATCCTCTTGAGAATGTCGTAGGAGAAGCCGCCGGTGTGCAGGGCCAGAAGGTCCAGCCCGGTAAGGGCGCTACGATGAGTGGCAAGACTGCTACTGTCAAGGTCGGCCAGAGCTCTAGCTTTAATACGAGCACTGGGTTGGTTAACGCTCTGGACGTGGTCCAGGGAATTAGCCAGACTATGGCAGGGGTTGACAGGCTTGGTAACCAGATCGACGACGCTCGTCTCACTGAGATGAAGAAGAAGATTGCTACCATGCAGTCCGCGGATGAGTGGACTAATCCCGAGGCTCCGGGCTACCTCAACGACGAGGCGAAGCTCAAGTCTATTCAGGATATTCAAAATGAATATAAGGGCGGCTGGTTGAACGACCGGTATCGCGCCCAGTATGAAGGCGAGGTTGCGAACAACCGCATCGCGGCTCAGAACCTCGACTTCAATGGAGACCTCGCTTGGGCCCAGCGTTCGCGTGAGCAGCAGATTGCAATGGGCGTGCCTATTGCCGATGCTCAGGCTAACACTGATCGGCTCTACGAGTCGATTCTTAAGAAGCACGGCAAGGACACCGCCAGGGCGGAGCAGATCAAGTCTGCCCAGCTCGGCGACGCTGCCCTCTGGGCGCAGTCTGTGTCGGCTTCGGCTCAGCATACGATCGAAGCCTGGGAGTCCTCAGGAGGCCTGGAGAGGCTCAACATGGAGCTCCCGCCTAGTGTGGGGTACGAGGAGTGGGAGCAGACTGCTCTCGCTTCTATGGCCTCTTACAGCGGCGAGGGCGGCGCGGCTTTGTGGGAATCCTATAACCAGCAGTCCGGCAAGTTCGAAGGCCCCTATGCCGACATGCTCAGCCAGACTCTCCGGCGCACCCTCGAGCCCACCTATAACAAGGCTGTGGCTATGGAGGTTGCGGACCAGGACCTGAAGCAGAAGACCGCCATCACGCAGTCCCCTCGGATTGCCTCGGTGGATTGGGTCAGCGCTACGGATCCTGAGGTTGGCTTCACGCGCGTTGCCGATGGCTTCGCCGGAATGCGAGCCATGATTAATAATGGACAGCGTCCCATGACGTATGGACAGAGGCAGCCTATCCTCGGTGATTACCTTGGAAAGGTCTCCGTTGGTGCGTTCCAGCTGGACGCTACTATGACTACTGACGAAGCTGCCGAAATGATGAATGCGGTGGCGGTGACAGACTACGAAGGGGTTGCCGCGTTTGTCGGCATGGACCCTGATTCGGAGGAGTTTTCTAAGTACCTGGAAGATCAGATTAAGGTTGGTATGTCCACGTTCCGAGCTGCTAAGCAGCAGCGCCAGAACGAGCAGGACAAGGCAGCCAAGTTCCAGCTGGAAAAGCATGGTCCTACTACGGACTCAACCGAGGCTAGAAAGCGGATCACAGCTGATCCCTTTGTGGCTGCCTCTAAGGGTGGGGACTCTCCTCGCCTTTCTCTTATCGATGCCAACACGGGCGGTAAGTTTGATCCCAGTGATCCCAAGGCTCAAGCCTTTGGTATGATGGGAACTGACTTTATCACTCAAGCTACTTGGCAGAAGGGTCCTGAAGCTCGAGCACAAATGATTGATAAGTGGGTCACGGCCTATCAGGAGTATATTAATAACCCTGATCTTGGTCATGATCACCTCGCTTTGATTCTGTCTACGGCTGCTGAGGACACTCCCTGGCAGGTTAACGTGGATCAGAACAACGGCGGAATCTCTTTCAGTCTTGACAATGTAGGCGATCCCGAAGCTGTCAGCAATGCTCAGATCGGAGCTATGCTCCCTTATCTCGCTCTTGACGAGGACGGTTTTTATAAGCCTACCGGACAACACAGTAGTATTGTTGCCGAGACTATGTCAAGCATGGTCCGCTCAAAGGCTTATACCAGCGACAATCGCGTTTCCGAAGAGTTTCTCGATGAGGCGGTCCACGCTGGAGCTGTTGCTAGATCTATCTTTCCCGCAGCTTCTGCTTACCGAGTAACATCTGATGCTGTCCTTAAGGCAGTCCAGAACGAACTCGGAGCTAGTTACGAAATGCCTGATGATCTTCGTATCATGCTGTCGAGAGCTTTCCAGGATGGAGACCAAACTAGAATCGGCCAACTCCTTGAAAGCGCCGTTGTTCAGAGAGGAAGCATTCCCCTGGAGTATGATAAGAAGACGCAGATGGTAGAGACGTGGGGCCCTGGGGTTTCTACTCTCTTCGGTGCTGCTCTTTCTATCCAGCCCGGAACCAGTCAAGCTCAGAGCGGCGCTAGAAACACTCTGCTCAATCCTCTTGATTGGTCAATATTCGGAGGAGACTACAGCGGCATTGATGTCGACGTTGCTAATCAGCGAATCGACTCTGTCGGGGACAAGGTTGGCGCTCAGCGTATTACCTCTGCCGCAGAGGCAGCGANAGTTATTCAGTACAATGATCTCACTCAACAGTGGATGCTAAGAGATCCTGAAGTCACAACTCAGATGGCTCTGGATATCAGTAATCAGCTTGGCCTGGATGGGTACGCTGCTGAGCCTATCCGTAATGAGGATGGGGATGTAGTCCGAACGGAGATTATTTCTCTCCCCTCGCTGTACTCAGGAGATGGCCTTAGAAACACGAAGCCCGCTGCCCCCTTTACCGGCGACTTTACTGACGCCATGCAGGAAGGCATGATGGGTCTTGATGATTTTAATGAAGAATATAGTAGAACCACTATTGGCTCCATTGCAGGAGGCACGTGGGATTGGATGTTCAACCATCGAGAGGGCTCGACGGGGGACGTCTTCTACGAGCAGCAGGTTCAGGCAATCCATGACGCCGGCGAAAGTACAGAGGCTGCCCATCAGTGGCTGGCCGACTCTAACAACCGACGTCATCTTGCTGATCACTCGGCCCCTTTCCGTGGCTTTGTTACTGGACAAGCTACTAAGGATGAACGCCTCGCGTTTGGCAACCAGATCGATGAAACGATCACGACCTTTAAGAAGGCCGGTGTGCCGATCGACGAAGAGGATGCTCAGGCTGTTCGGGATGTTGCCGAGCAGATCCGCGCTGGTACTCTGCCTCCAGATCACGATCTCTGGAAGAAGACTCAGGAAATCGCTAAGGCACAGGGGTTCACCATGTGGGATACCAATCCCCCTAAGTGGGCCGCCAAGCTTGCGCTTATGACTATGCTGTTCCCTGATAACGACGCGGTTATCCAGCATCTCAGTCCCTACGATCTTGATGTTGACAGTACCTTCCGAGCTGATGTGGATCCGGCTAATCTCCGAGAGACTCAGCTGGGCTATGATACTCAGACTAGATATACTCTAGATAACCTGAAGTTTATTGGCCGGACTGTAGAGAATATTTCTGGACTTCCTATCCCCCTGTTTGGGCCTACTATGGTCGAAGACAGGACTAAGGGCGATCCTCGTACTTTCGTGCGCGGGAAGAAGAGGACCGGAAACGTGGGAACACTCATCGGCGGGCACGCTACGCTTAGCGGCAAGCCTGTGAAGGTAGACAACCAAAACACAATTATTCATGACGCCGCCAGATTCCTTGGCGCTATTGACTAATAATCTAACTGCGTCTCCTCTACCGAGGAGGCGTGGTTTTCTATTTACTTCACCCCGTTGTGGGTAGAACAAAAAGGAAAGTATAATGTCTCAATTTAACCCTGTCCCGAACCCCGTCACTAACGGCATTGCGCCGGTAGACGAGGAGAAGGCAAAGCTGGACCTTGACGCTCAGCTCAAGGCCCATGCAGCTAGTCAGCATAATAGTATTATTACTGGTGCCCGCTATACCGATGAGATGACTCAAATCGGACTTACTACCGGCACTGGCGCCCTCCGTCAATTCAATGAGCGGATGGAGGCCTTCGGTAAGGCTATGTCCTCCGGGGCTAGCGAAGACATCGAGGCCTGGGAAAAGATCCGCCTTGACGTTGCTACCGAAGCGGAGCGTCACGCTTCCAACAATGACTTCTGGGTCGAGTCGATCCACGAAGGAGCCTGGGAGCAAGCGCGCTCTATGACGTCTGACGAGCACTGGGGTTTCCTCGGTACGGATCTCCGTGCCCGGAACCAGTTTATGCACGACGCGGGGCAGAACTCCGACGTCGCTAAGATCCTCGGCCTAACGAACTCTCCCGAGTTCCTCGCTGCTGCTGAGGCTCGGGGCGTGGATACGAGCAAGGAAGGCAGCTGGGGCGACACCCTCAGCAGCCCGTTCCAGTCGCTCTTTACGTATGATGATATTTCGGATATGGTTACCAAGCGGGTTGATCCCACCTGGACTGCCGAAGCTCAGGATAATGCCTGGGAAGCGATGAACTCCTCGGAGGCTGGTCGCTACCTTATTCAGGCCGCTGGGATGAAGCGGGATACCATGTCCCGATTCACAAACCAAGACGCGCTCATCTACGGGATGAACCGTCTCTATAAGGAAGCCAAGTTCCAGCAGCACGCCTCGGCGGATGACTGGGGCGGTATGCTTGAGAACTTCGGGCAGATGCTTCCTACTATTATTAATGATCCTGATACCATCGGTGAGGTCGGCATGGCGCTTCTGCTGGCGATCCCCTCCGGTGGCGCGAGTGTGTACGTGAGCGGCGCCGCTAAGGCGGGCTCTCTCACGAACCGCGCTCTCGCAACTCACAAGGCAGCTAAGGGACTGGCTACCGCCGGCCGCCTTCTGCCGACCCGCGTCCTGGGTGACTTTGTTGTCCCCGGAGTCAAGGCCTTCAAGGCCGCTCGTAAGGGCAAGGAACTGAAGACCACTGCGTCTCGGCTCCGATACGCCTGGAACAATATGGACGAGTACGATAACTGGGTGACCTTCTTGGCTGGTGCTTCTGCTGACGGCGTTGCCGGTGGCGTGGGTGCCTTCCTTATGAATACCCAGAACATCGATGATCTCAACAGCGTGGTCTACGGCAAGGGCCAGATGGCCTCAATCCGCAGCTTCGATCAGGTCGCTCTTCGCGGCCTCATGGGCGTGGCGGGTGCGGTTACCCTGGGCTCCGCTCTTCGTGTAGGCTTCAAGGGCCTGACGGCAATGGCCGACAAAAGCCTTAAGGGCTTGGCCGGCAACCTTGAAGGTGTCCGAGGCAAGTCTAACAAGGAAGCAGCATCATCTGCTGTGACTGCTGGGATTACCCGGAAGATCCTCGCCAAGAGCGGGATCGAAGACGAAGCTATTGTGACCTCTACGTCTGCCGGCATCGAGAGAGATGCTGGGCGCGCGGGAGTTGCCCCTCATAAGGTGGCAGCCCGTATGCGTGATGAGGTGGATCTGGACGACCTTGAAGGCACGCCAGAAGAAAAGGCAGCTATCATTCGAGAAGCTGCGCATGATATTATTAAAGATGAATTTGTAAAGCCCGATGCAGTCGCGGCTCGGCACCTGCGTCGTCAGGAGCTGGAGAGGCAGATTGCTAAGGGCAAGACTGAGACGGATCGAGCTAAGGCTGAAGACGAGGTTGCCCGCGATGATATCCAGACCGGTGCTATTGTTCAAGAGCACAAGGTTGAGGATAAGTCGGCGGAAGGTCTCGGTAAGGCTTCACAGGAAACGGCCGAAGCCGCTGACCCTGTGATTGACGATCTGATTGCAGCCAACAAGGCTGTTGACGATGCTCGGGCTGAGGCGCGCCAAGCGGCTGCAGACCGGGCGGCATCTAAGGCCGAAGCTAAGAAGGCCGAAGATCAGCGTCTCAAGGAAAAGAAAGAGGCCGAAGAGGCCGCTGAGAAGGAAAACGCAAAGCGCGAAGCAGAGGCCCAAGCCGCCAAGCAGAAGCAACTCGAAGAGCAGGAAAAGGCTCTCGCGGAAGCTAAGGCTGAGAAGGCTAGGATCGAAGCCGAAGAAGCCGAGGCTGAGGCTGAAGCGAAGGCTAAGGCTGAGACTGAAGCCGCTGAGGGAGAGCCTGAGGGCCCCTCACGATTTGAGGATACTCCTGACTACAAGAAGGGTTCTGATGCTCGCGAGGATGCTGAGGCTGATATCGATGCCCTGCGTCGTGAGCGTGCTGGCGCTGAGGCTGAGGCTAAGGCAGCCGCTCAAAAGAAGGTCGATGAGGCTGCGCAGAAGGTTGAAGAAGCCAAGAATGCTCCTGTCGAATTCGAGCGGGTTACTGTGCCTGAGCCTCCTCCGGTTAAGAAGGTGGCTAAGAAGGCCCAGGCCGAAGCTTCTCAGAAGGTGCATACTGCGGAAGAGGCCCAGGCCGCTGTCCGTAAGGCTATTGCACAGAGACTAGATGTTGACGAAGTCGAAGTCGACGCTATTGCTGCTCAGGTCGTATCCCACCGAATGCTCGGTGCGGTCGAGTCCCGAGCACATGACGTCGTTGACGGCTTTGAGAAGGAAGGCTTTGAGGAAATGCCGGTCGAAGTTCTCCGCCACGCGCTGGTGGAACTTGATCCGGAGTTTGCTCGGTCTTTCGATAATGGTGATTCCGATATGATTGATCTGGGCGGAGCGCACAACGCTATCCGCACGGCTCGTCGTCACGGACAGGGTAATAACTTCAAGGGCCTTACTGAGGATCCGAACGCCGTCTTCTTGGCGAGCCGGTTTACTCGAGGCAGCTATGAGGCTATTGCTAAGCAGATTGAAGAACATAAGGCTGCTGGGCCCGCTGCGGCTTACCGCACGGCTCAGGAGCTTAAGCTTCTTGTCGGAGGTGGTAGTCTCCGCGATTACCAGTTCCGTGATAATAAGGCCTTCCTTGAAGGCACGGCCTATTTTGATAAGGCTATTGAAAACCTGAAGACTCTGCATGAGACCTTCGATGTCGCTAACATCTCTACCGAGCGATCGCTTGGGGACATGATTAAGGACGTCGAGGGAGAGGTTGCTAAGGTGCATAAGAACCAGAAGAAGCTGACTCTCCGGCAGGAGCTTCACTCGAAGTTCGGCTATCCCGCAGAGAACGCTGACGCCGTAAAGGGACTGGACATCGAAGAGCTTACCGCCCTCGTGGGGTATCACAGGTTTATCCAGCAGGTAGACGATCAACTTTCGGCCGGTAAGCTGAATATTGATCAGATGCTGATCCTCGGGGTTGACCGCGAGGGGCAGCGTCTCTACTTTATGAATGTGTTGAATGAAGTTAATAAGCACATGGAGGAACTACGAGCTGGTGGACATGATAGGTTCATTGGCGAAGTAGAGATGCTCGCGATTGCTCGGCCCCTCTTTGGGCCTGAGTCAGACGCAGGTGTCAACCTCCGTGATGCAGTCTTTGGTCCTGCTCGGGGAACTTCCGGCGTGGGCACCAATAAGTACGACCTTGCTGAGGTTCGCCGCATTGCGGAAGAACGCCTTGCTCGTGTCGACGCTGACTTCAACACTGCTCGTTCTGCTGCTGCTCGTGCCGAGATGGCGCGCCTCGAAGGCAAGGTCAAGAATGGCGAAGCCGATCTCGAGGATCGTATCCGGCTGGCGCAGTACAACAGCAAGATTAAGACTGTTAATGAAATTGATTATCTCGAACAAGAGATGCTTGCTCCGTACCGAGCTGTGTCCCAGGAAGCTGCTGCCGCTAAGCGACAGGAGCTCGGGGAAGAAGGCTGGGCGGCTTACCTTAGAACGGAAGAGGACGCCCTGTATCTGGGCGCTCGAAATGCGCTCTTCGGTAACCACGGTATCTCCGTCGAGAACAGAAACGCTATCTTCAAGCGGCATGGTATCCCCGTGCCTCAGCGAGGTAGCTCCCCTACTGAAGAATGGAAGAGCACTGTCGCTCCTATGATTGCAAAGCTGGCTGCTAAGGATCTCGGGTTTGATAGCCCCATGGATCTTGTTAATGGCTCCCAGTCTTTCGTTCGTGGTAATCAGGCTGGCCTGGCTTTGATCGGGATGTACCGAGACGGTGCGTCCCTGACTGGAGACACGGCCGCTGAGATTAAGGCAGACACTAAGGTCGGCACTCGTGGCGAGACCTATGCTCACGTTCGATTCAGTGCTGACCGAACTCAGAACCCCACGGGTAACCTGAAGGTTCAGAAGCAGGTCAAGTTTATTGAAGAGTTCATGCTTAGAGAGGGCGAGAGGCAGATCCTGTTCAACCCGGACGGGACCCCTCGGGAATTCTCTCATGAAGAGCTCAACGATATTATTGAGTTCTACACTAACCTTAAGAACGCTTCTGCGGAAGAGATCCAGGCTAATGTTCCTAAGCACCCCTTCGAGCAGAAGGACCGTGGGCTGCACTTGGTGTCTCGTGACGCAAAGGCTCTCGGGTCTCCTGTTCGTGATTGGAGTGGCGACATTAAGCAAAAAATGGATGATTACTACTCTCGAATGCTTCAGGAGCCAGTGCATCTCCATCAGGGGATCCACGATGACCTTACGTTGATTATGCAGGAGGGCGTTGCTCTCAATAACATGGGTGCCATTGGTCCCATGGTTATGCGTAACTCACAGGGCGCAGGATCGCTGGACGGCCTGGGCGCTGGCTGGCAGACTCTGGCTACGGTGCCCGGCGGTATTACCGACTGGCTTAACATCCGCTCCGGTATGATCTTCCGGCAGTTTGACGGCATGGACGCTTTTGCTCGTGCCATTGGTCTTGAGAGTTTGAAGGACATGCGGGATGCTATTGTTGCTAATGATCTTCGGGGTAAGGCAGCCGAAGGGGAAGAGATTGAAATCCCTGAGCACATTGCCAACCTTAAGGGCGAAGCCCTGAAGAAGGCAGCTGATGCTGCCGGCATTAAGAAGAGCCTGAAGGTCGGCGAGAAGCGAAAGCTTTTGGCGCTGGCCGAGAAGGGCGGCAGCAAGGGCGAAGCAGAGCTCCGTGAGGCAGCAGAGATGCTGACCCTGATTGAGCTGGATACCGCTGTTCGCAAGGTTGATGAAGAAATCCGAAAGGCTAAGTTTGAAGGCGGTACGCTTTCTACTAAGCAGTTCGATGAGATCCTCAACTCGTGGGACGCGGCTTCACAGGCTGTGTCTCTGGCTAAGGGCTTGTTCAACGCCGCTGTCTTTGCTGCTCGTCAGCAGGCGGCTTACGGTAAGTCTGATGCTAATGTTAAAAATATTATTGATTCGGACTACGACATTGCTCGTGGTATCGACGAAGTTAAGACGGCTATGGGCTGGGATCCTAAGGATGGTTTCCTCAACGGGGACATTCGAATGGAGATGCTCAAGGCCGAAGCTCTGGCTCAGAACGTCAGCGCTAAGCTTGACGAAGAGGGCCTGGCAGTTGTAGCTGCCGACTTCTACTCCACTGTCTGGGATGGGATGATCGATATCCCGGCTGAGCCTCGCTTTGCTAAGAGCCAAGGCCGGCTCCAGGGTAGAATAGAAGGGTCTGAGGGTACGGGCTTTAGCGAGACCGCTTTTGGTAGCGGACGCTTTGGAAATGAGGAAGTATTTGCTGACGGCGCAGATATGTGGAATCACTTGTTTGATTCTATTGGTAAGTTTGGTAGTAAGCAGGAAATTGGAGAAGAGGCTAAGGCTGATGATCCAGGTACTGCTGCTCAGGGCCGCATGAAGAAGTTCCTTCGGGACAAGCTCATGAAGCGTCCTGTTATGACCCGATCTTACGGCGCCGGTGGCGATGCTATGTCTGGAGCCATTGCTGACTTCCTTGAGGAAGCTTTTAGTATTGACACTCCAGCAGCTGCTGAATTCCGAGGCATGGTCGAGGAAGCTTTCCCCGATCTGGCGAAGAAGCTCGAAGCTGACGCGAAGTCGGGTAACCGACAGCCTAACTCTATTCTCTACCAGACTGCGAGCGTCCTTGGTTGGGCCTTTGCAGATAAGGCCGGTAAGAAGTGGAAGGGCGAAGGCGGTATGATGGGCAAGATTCTTAAGACGCCCGACGCCAAGACTTTCCGTGATTCTATTCGTAACCTTAACTCCCTCCACGCGGATGCGTTTAACCCTGATCTTGATCTTCAGATTGAGCACAGAGGGCGTGACGCCGGTAGCGACTCTACTGTGGTTCAGAGGGGCGAAGTCGAAATGCGTAACATTACGTATGATGATCTCTACGCTCAGCGCAGTATGGAAGATACGGCATGGGAGAGGGAGCCTGCGCCGGAGGGCGACGAATCCCCTCAGGATAAAGCAGCTCGGGAAGAGCGAAACGAAAAGGCTAACCGAGAGAACTACGAGAACTTCCAGCGGCAGGTAAAGGAAAAAGCTGTCGCCGTTGCGAAGCGTCGTGGTTGGTCCAACGATTATGGCGATGAATTCCTCGCTACTGTTGGGCGCTGGCACATGAAGAACCTCATGCTCATTAAGAGTGGTGCGGCTACTGTGGACCAGATCAAGGTGGCTGAAGAAAATATTGCAGTTAAGATGCGCGAAGTTATGGCAGAGTCTGATACGCCTGAGCTGGCCCTCCGAGATTTCCTCGAGAACTGGCTGACGCGGCGAGATGAGCTCACCATCCGTGCAATGAATAGTGTTGGATATAGGATGCGAAACGCAGAGGCCGACAGTGCTCTTAAGAGTGTTGGTCTTACTGCTGACGATCTAGATCCAAAGATGAAGCTTGCTCACGAAGCCGGACTACGTCTGCACTCTTCGATTCACTCGTCCGCTGGACGTGGTTGGACCGGGGCAGGGCAGGGAGGCAAGGGTTGGGTTAATCCTAACGACTCCGACCGGTCTATCCGGCCGGTGTACCGAGCCGTGTCTGACGAGCACGCAGCTCCTATCTGGGAGCTCGATGCTGAGCATGCAAGGGGCTGGAATGAGATGTCTGCCGAGGACCGCAATCTGGTGGCTGCTCAGCTTGTTGTTCAGGATATGATGATCGACTTCCTGGGGGTTCAGAACCCTCCGATCAAGGATTACGTGGAGCCGACTGTTGAAGGCTTCTACCGTGACTGGGCTGCTAATGAGAGCCGAGCTACGGGTATCCGAGAGAAGATGGAAGAGATCCGCCAGGAATGGCGAGCTGATTACCGACAACAGAACGGTGAGATGCCTGAGGAGCTTTCGGACATCCTCTGGGATGATATCCGTAGTCAAGTCCCCTCTACTCGGACTCAGACTCTGTTTGGGCAGGGCGATGAAGGTATCATGACTGATGCCGGCATTCCTCAGCTCCAGGCCTTCCGTCTTCGCCGCACGTCTGATATCGTGATGCGCGATAAGATTAAGGCCGCCATGAAGGGCGAAGTATCTGGCCCTGCGATTACTCTTGGCGAGATGGCTGTGCCGTCTCCCCTGAAGATCGCAAATAAATTGAGTACATTCATGATCGAGAATCCTCAGCCCGTTGCCCCTCGCGGTAACGACGGTATGAGAATCGAGAATGATAAGGAATGGCTTCGCAACTGGACGTGGCGCGAAGTCAATGATTACAGCAACTCTATTGGCATCCCGATCACGGACATGGACTCCTTTGGGCGAGTCTTCCGATTGATGCACGTAGAGAGAGCCGTGAAGCAAGGCATGACCTCAGGTACGTCTAAGTTGAAGTCCACCGAAAACGGTGAAGGCTTTGACCTTAAGACTATAGAAGGCCAGAAGGGCTTTATGGATACCGTCCAACGAGACATCCAGTCTTATCTGGAAGAGCTCATGGGCGAGACTGAGATTGCTGCTAAGAAGGAAGCTGGCACGCGAGACGTGCAGATTATTCCTGATACTGGAACCGCCTATCCCGCTGGTTCGTTCTTGCAGGCTCTTAGAGAGCTGTACGTGAACGACCCCACTGGGAACTGGATGCACGCTGATGCGCTGCTCGGGCCTGCTCCTCGAGAAGGTATTGTTCTTGAGGGTAGTAACATTACGTCCGGCGCGTTGATCACCGGCATTATGGCGAAGTCTGTTTTCTCCAATGACTTTGGTATTGGCATGGGCGCGGCTGAAGAGTCTGTCCGTTTCGGGCATTGGTTTATTATGACCAAGTTCGGGGTGGACGCTGAAGAAGCTGCGTTTAAGTTTAACGAGTACGCCGCTAGGCGTCTTGAGGACGATGCGGACGGATCGTACTACGAAGCCAGGCTGAAGGAGTGGCAGGAAGGGTTTGTCGATGAGTCCTTTATGCCTGCTAACATTACTACGTTGATGGGTCTTGGGTCTGTTCGTGAAACCCTGATGAAGGATCCCGAAGCTATGGGCCTGGCCCGTAAGCTCTTTGGTATCTCGAAGCCAGAAGAACTTACTCAGGAATTGCTGCAAGATATGATTACTGAGGGGGACCTTAAGGTTCTCCAGGTTGAGGACGGAAAGCGTAGGCCTGCGGCTTACATCGATTCCCTTGGCCGCGATCTTACTCTGAGCCGCGTTCCAATGAAGACTCTTCTCTGGCGTACTATGGGCCAGCTCCGTGCTTCTGGTATTGACCCCAAGTCTCAGCCGATGATTCGTCGTCTGTGGTTTGCGTCGATGCTTGAAATGAAGATGGAGAAGCTCAACCTCGTGGATCAGATGGGCGCTCGTGAGTATAGGTCTAGAGCCTTCTCACATCTCCACCCTGACCGCGAAGGTAAGGTTAGCCAGGATCGTATCGACGCCGCCCGTAAGGGAATTGGCGAAGTCACGGACGGCGCTAACCGGTGGATGTCTTTTGATGATTCTATCTCCGGTTCGTCTGGGCTTGATGCCCTTGCTTATATCCGGGGTAGTCAAATCTTGGGTATTTACGAGAACTCCGGCGTCTTCGACATGTCTCACCTGAAATCCGCAGATGAGGACGGAGAGGTTCGCTGGAACGCAGACGCTGCTCACGCGGCGTGGGCATATCATCTCTCTGGTAAGGACGAGATGAAGATGGCCTCTATTGCTAAGTATTCTTCCCGAGCCAAGAGAAACATGGCCGAGGGAATAAAGGGCTCTGTTCCTCCCGTGTCTTTCCTGCGTCGATCGGACTTTACGGAAGGCATGGGCAAGAAGTTTTATGATAACTTTAATATTATCGAATCTCGTCTCAACTCTGAAGTAGAAGGCACGTTCCGAGAGGACATTGCTGCTATCATGGGAGACGAGCTGGACTATAACACGCGAGGTGTTAACCGAGCTAAGCTGGAAGCCGTTATGGCTAACATGCCTGAGCGCGATCTGATTACCGATGCGTCGGCTGGTCGAGTTCTCGATGATATGGAAACTGAGCAGGAGGGTAAGCTAATTGCTGAGGGTGTCCCGGATAACTCTGGGCCTATCTTTAGCAATGGCCGAACTCTTGCTAATGAGTTTGATAAGGTAATTCGTGAAAAGCGTTACCCGGCTTTGAACACTCTGATTGATGAGTTTAAGAAGGCGGGTGTCTTTAAGGATGAAGACGCTGCTCGCGAATTCGGTTTGATGATGGCTATGAACATGGACCTCCTGGGGGATCTCCTCCCTGGGATCAAGTTCCAGTTCACCGGCGAAGCTGGTACTGCTAAGATGCGGTCTATGATTGACAGCTCGCAGCAGATGCTTCATCGCGTCTCTATCCTTAAGGATATGAGAGGCATGGAGGCCATGGAGGTGTTTGATATTGTTGTTCATGAAATTGGACACGCTATCGTCCACCGTGGGATGGCACTTGGTAAGGGAGCCAAGGGCGGCGGACCGTCGTCCCATGCCCTCACGTCGATGAGGTCTCAGTTCCATCGCCGTATCCTTCAGGGTACGCCCGAGGACTTGAAGACTTTCAATGACGCGTTTGTTGCTATCCATGGAGACAAGAAGGGCAATGAGTTGTTTAAGAAGTTCTACGACGACCTCAAGAGCGGTGACTCTCACCGTCAGGGTGTTGCGTCGCAGGAGTTCGCAGCTCAGATGATGTCCTGGTATTTGCTTTCACGTACGATCGATACTGAGGTGACTAAGAACTTCGGTGAAGAGTTTACTGCTTTGTATCGCGCCGGTTACGGTGATCGTATTCGTAAGATCGCAAAGATCTACGAGACCCCTAAGATCGAGGCTAAGGGCATTAGAGCCGACAGGCTTAAGCCCGCTACGGTCCTTGAGCGCCTGGGCCGCATTGCTAACACTGCGGAGCCTGTGCTGTGGTCGGGTCGTAAGGCATTTAACGAAATGTGGTTTAATCACTCTTCGAACATCAACACAGAGGACGCCCTTCGCAAGGCGTTGACTGAGGCGATGGACGAATCACGAACAGCGTCTGAAGAAGATCTACCGATGATCCGCAATAAGATTGAGTCTCTCAAGAACCGCTTGGCGGAGCTTGGGCACGCGACTCCTTCTGAGCGATCCATCGCTGGTGTCCAAAGGACGCTGCTTGGTGAGGGCACCCGCAAGAAGACGAGGTATGCTATGCGCGACTCCGGTCTCACGATCGAAGAGCGTGCAAAGATTGCCCGTAAGATTGCAGATGGTGACCCGGCTACTCACGAAGAGTTCGGTCGAGTTCGCCTAGACGGTTTCACTGAGGACGAGAAGAAGCTTATCGTTGATCATATGATTGACGGGAAGATCGCTGGTCGTCGCGAGACCGTGGGTGACTCTAAGTTCCGACGTGCGGCTATGTTTGTCGGTGAGGGCATTGCTTTGCAGGGCACCTCTTCGGCGTGGCGTTCGATGACGGATGAGATCAACTGGGCGGCTCAGATGCTCAACAATACTCTTGGCTTCGAGGAGCGTTCCGCTGCTCAGGCTTTTAGTATGGGCATGTCGCAGCAGGAGATCCAGACGCTTCAGCGAGCGCTGTATGGCAAGCCGATGTCGGCGTCCATTGAACTCTTTGAGATGGCTCAGAAGATCCAGGACCCTGAGTTCGTTCGTATGGTTGATGATGCGTTTGAAGAAACCTTCATCGGCCATCCGGATAATACCGAGGCTCTGGATGAGTTGGGGCGTGTGAACCCGCATGCCGCCAACCTGGTCGAGACTGCTTCGCGTGAATTCGCTAAGCTGTACGACCGTGCGTATAAGAACGCGCATCAAACTGGTGAGATGGATAAGTGGGTGGTCGATAGTCTCGTCGGTGACGGGAATCGCCAGCTGCCTATTCAGCTTAGCCAGATCATCAAGGAAGATTCTGCTATGCGCGAGATGTCCATCAAGGTTGGTGACGGCATCCGCCAAGAGCAGATTCGACGACTTGAATATGATCCCTCCGTTCCCGAGGAACGACAGGGGTTCGTGAATGCACAATTCATGCACGACTATGGCATCTTCGCTCCGTGGAAGTCAGCAATGTCTCCCACCGATCGGGCTCGCCATGTCGATACCCTGGACTCCGTCTATGGTTCGGATCTCGTTGATATTATTATTGACGAAGGCAAGCTGAACATTGATGAAAGCAAGTACGACATCGGCTTTGATGGCGGTGATCGTTCTGACGAGTTCTGGCTGGCGTCTCAGGTTCTCCAAGAGAAAATGGAGGCCGGTCAGTGGCACGCTAAGGATATGCCCACTCAGTTGCGGGATGTCTACAAGCAGGCCATGCAGGGGCGCGTTGACCCCGCTGTGTTCACGGACAGTAAGAATGTCCCCTTCTATATGCGCCACCTTGATCGGGACTTCCCCGATCCGGAGGACCGAGCTAAGTTCCGTGCGGTACTTGCCTCGGGTAGGGAAGTATCCTCGCCGGCCGACTACGAAGCAATGAAGATGTTGTATCGCAGTCGTCACGGTGGTTACTCCTTCGCTAACAACCGCTTCATGAGCGGCGGTGACTTCCGACGTATCTTGAACGACGGTGTTGCTGGTCGGGGTCTGAACCGTACTCCTATTAATGTATTGAAGACCTTTATGGCCTTCGATCATGGAGTCACGGACAAGTTCTTTAATCAGGAGTACTACGGCATTACCGGCTTCGGTTATGGCGATCTCCTGAATGCTCTTAAGGCTCGCGTCCATCGGGCGCGTGTCTCGCAGGACGGTACCATGGTCAAGCTCTCCGATTCTCAGCAGCGCGCTGCGATCAAGGAGATTGAGAACCTCGAGTCTCAGTACAGGCTTGCCCAGGGCCGTAACCCTTCGTATAAGGATGAGTCGGGCAATGACTTCCTCGAAGCTGTTGCTCCTACGATTCAGACGGCGGTCGGTCTTGCGACCACGCCTAACTGGACGACTGCGTCCCTCATTGTGGAAGGCACGGCTGGCTTGGTCAATCGTGCAGCTAAGATGTTCACCGACGGAACGAAGATGACTCTTCCAAAGTACGCCGGTGACATGGGGGCCATGCGGGATTCGATGCACGCCATCGGTATCACCATGCCCTACCATATGACGAAGCTTGGCTTCGGTCACATCTGGAACATGGGCGACGAGGCCTCGGCTGCAATGGCCCTGGACCCCTCGCTCAAGGAAAGCTTCCACGACAAGGCTAACAAGAAGATCCGTCGTTTGGGCTCCTTCGCGTTTGAACGAGTGCAGCTCGCTCAGCGTGAGGCGGCCATGATCCCTGCTCAGCAGCTTCTCCGGAAGATGCTGGTCACGGACGCCGACGGAAACTCTAAGGCCATGAAGCTGGCTGACGCTCTCAACGATTGGATTGCCTCCAACCCTGAGGGCACTATTGACGCCAAGCTGATTCGACGCCTTGCGAAGGAGAACGGTGTGAAGGCTGACGTGGCTACTCAGATGCACGGCCTGGGTCTACTCTCTCCGGAGATGGCTCGGCGGGTGTCTGAGCTGGCTGAAGACTATATGCCTGATAACACGTTCCTGAAGTATGAAGAGATGTTTGATGCTGTCGCTTGGGAGCCTGGCCTCGGAAGAGGCAAGGAGTCTCTCAAGTCCGGCAAGGCGGCTACTGGCCTCCAGCAGCTTCTCTTCAACCAAGTTGCCAAGACGAACATGGAGCCCCGAGTTGGTACGACCAACTTGAACACGAGCCCCGTTGTCCGTATGTGGCAGCAGCTATCACAATATTCTATTCTGTTCATGCGAGAAGTCATGGCTGGCCTGGCGGCTACCGGCCTCGGTGCCACCGCGGCTATGCTCATGCCTCTCTACTTCGGTGAGGTCATGTGGTACTCGCTGAACAGGATGAAGAACGGCGACTCCCCGGAGGCGATCGCGGAGGACTGGCGGACTGATGCCCCTGGGCAGATGACCACCGCTCTTGCTCGTATGCCTGTCTTTGGGGCCGGGTCGTTCCTAACTGATATGATTATGAATAGTCTGACTTCCTCTGTCGGGAAGCTCAGCGGAGGCGCGGTCTTTGGCTCTAAGGCCCAGGAGCGCTCCTTCGGTATGAACACCCCCGGCATGCCTGGACCGTCTATGATGATCCAGAGCATCACTGCGTTCACCGATCTGGTGAAGCAGGGCGGCAGCGCTCTCCTTGAGGGCAACCCCGCTGAGGCTGCGAGTCAGGCTAAGGAGTTCTTGTACAAGTACGGTCCCGCGGAATTCCGTCCCCTTCTGGTGGCGGGGCTCCGAGGAGCGACTGGTGACTTCAAGGACGCCAGTGGTACGCCTCAATCGCATCGTCCGAAGAATCTCCAGATCCTGGGGAACTTCAATGCAGTCCCCGAATACCGGGGGCCGGCTCCTAAGCAGACTCGTCTCAAGGGCCGAGCTAGGGACTATGCCAAATTGAAGGCTGACTACGTAGCGGGCTTTGAATCGCCCAAAACTCCGCAGACGACTGGAGACTCATCTCCGGGAGTAAGCGGGGCTGGAACGCCTCAGGGAGGATCCTCCGGCCTCTCAGGTACCATTGCGACTCCTAAGGGGAACGCGATGGGACCGGGATCCGCAGGTGGCTCCCTGGCGGACAAGTTAGGAAAGTGATACTCTCCTTGTGGGGGCGGTCTGGTTGGCAGCAATGCCGGCTGGGCCGCCCCGACTTAGGGGGACTTATTATAATATTTATACGATAACACCCTAAGCCTCTTAGCTTCCGTCTGCGTGTCACTGCCACGTTGGCAGGCGCTGGATGGGAAGAGTGTAGAGTGGGTTTTTGATGCCGTAAAGGTTGTATGGCTTAGTAGTATATACTAAGAAGTATATTAGTAATACATAATATAGTTGGTGTCTAAGGAGCTACCTAGACTGCTTAGCTTCCGTCTCAGTATCCCCTTAGCTACCAACCCAGAGCTCATAGCAGTCTATCAGTGGCTTACCAGTGGTAGTTGCTACATCAGTGGAGCTGCTGCGCCTTCGACTCGGGATCGGGGAAATCGACTTACCCCCTGGGAATACACAGGCGGCTATCTTCTCTTTTAATCTTTTTAGTTTCCCCCCATAACCCCCCTCTTCAAGAACCTCGAGGCTTCGCCTCTCGGCCACCAACACAGCTCCCTCCTCGCGGACTCGTCGGTCGCACACACCCAAGCGGGGCTTCGCCCCTTTGCCACCAACATCGCCGCTGCATCGCTGCCTTCGCGGGCTGCCTCTCGTCTAATGTACTGCTGGTGGCTAAGGTGTAGACGTGTGGTTACCTGCTTCTTTCGCTCAATGAGTCGATGGCCGAGGCAGCCCACTCAGCCACCGGCCTCGCAAGCTCGGCGGGCTGCATTGGCGGCAGCAGCTGCACGATAGCAGAGCTGCACTCGATAGCCAAGGCGGCAAGGCGGCAAGCCTCGCAAGCTCGGCTAACTGCATTGGCGGCTGGGGGGCAGGAACCCTCCGCTTCAACACTTCAACCGAAAGGAACACCATGCTTAAGGCAGAACTGCAGGACCGCGTCAACGAACTCGAAGCCGAACTCGCTGCCATGAAGGCGGCACCGGCGGAAGAGGTCCTCGAGGCGACCGTCATGTTCGGCATCCGGAACCTCGAAACCGGAGCCGTCAACTGGATGGCCCGAGAGAACATGACCCGAGAGGAAGCCGAAACCTTCGCGCGGCAGCACGCAGCGAAGATCGGCCGGCGCTTCGAGGTCACGTTCTACCCCAAGGGCGGCACCGAACAGGTGCGCGCCTGAGGGGACCACGGAGGGGGCGGCCGCAGGGCTGCCCCCAAAGTGGGGGACAGTTCACAATCACTATCACGACTCAATCCAAAGGAATCACCCATGAACCTCGCAAACGAATTCGAACCCAACACGAACCCGGACCTCGCCGACACCGCCCACGTCCAGCACGTGCTCGACACGCACGAGGCTGGCCGTCTCGTGACCGTGCTCACCTGCAATGAAGCAATCGACGGGGCCCAGTGGACCGTCCTCGCACGGGACATGAGCGGCAACCTGCAGCACCTCGACGTCTGCAGCGAACCGGGCTACAACGACGTCGAACTGCTCAGCACACTCTCCTGAAGGGAACACCCGATGACACTCGAAGAAGCAATCGAACGGATCGAGGCTGCACGAGCGGCCGCACAGTGAACCACGGAGGAGCGAAGGTAGCCGCAGGGCTGCCCTCGCTCCTCATGTGGGGGACAGTTCATATTCACTATCACGCAGAGGACACAACACCATGCGAGAAGAAATCGAATTCAGACTCTACCAAGTATTCACTGTCGTATTCACTGGCCTCGCACTCGGGACCGGCATCGCGGCAGTCACACGCCTGATCGAAGGGAACTGACCAATGCTCGCAGCAATCGCTACCATCGCACTCATCGTAGTCATCAAGATCGTCTTGAAGGCACTCAACACACCCGCTAAGCCACAACCGAACGGCAAGCACTGGACGGAGCAATACAGATGAACAAGCAAACCTGGAAGTACGCCCTGCTCCTCTTCATCGGACTCTGCTGAGAGAACCCATGATCGAAGCACACATCATCAAGTACGCAGTGCTGTACCTCGCGGCACTATACCTCACATCCAACACAAGGGAACGATCCCATGCAAAGCACGTACACCACTGACCAGATCGCCGAACTCACCCTGCTCATCCACACCCTCGAGAACAAGCAGGACCAGCTCACCGACGAAGAGCACACCCTGCTCAGTCCAATCATGGAAGCAGCACAGCCGCTGCTTGATAGCCTCGAAGAAACCATCGCTACGATGGACGCACTCGACGAGGACTGCTCGGACGAAGATGACGAAGAAGAAGACTGGACCGACATCTGAGCCACCGGCGGCGGGCGCACCTGCGCCTGCTTCCGGGGGACAGTTCATATTCACTATCACGAGAACCCCATGACGACAGCACTCACGCTTTTCCTCTGCATTTTCGGATATTCAATTATCCAAGGAGTACTCTGTATCTACGGAGAGACACGAGACTCCATCAAACTCACACTCAAGTCAAGGAACACCAAATGAACGCATACATCGAACGAACCGCAGAACACCTGGTTCCGGGCAGCACCGCCCACGACCTCCTGCACAACCTCTGGGGCAGCGCTAAGAAGAACTACGCGAACCTGCCCGCTCACCTGATCCTCAAGGCTTGCCAGAGGGCTTGCCCCATCATCGAACTCATTGAGGACTACGAAATGGCAAACATGGACTTCTCCCAAGAAGAGAAGATTGTGCAAACCATCATCCACCTCATCAGCAACCCCAATTCCTGAAAGGGAACGCATGAGACACCTCACCGACGAAACCATCGACCGAGCAAGCGTCCACCGCGGACACCTCAGCATCAGCACGGCCTCCTGCGGCTGCTGCAGTGAGTACTACACCAACGACCCCGAAGCGTACTCAGCGAACTGGGAAATCACGCAGGACGAACTGGTCAAGTACATCGAACGAGAAGAAGAACGCATCGAAGAACTCAAGGGCTACCTTGAGGAACTCACCAACCTCCAAATCTCCACCCTTCGTCACGTCGAAGAAGACTAATCACTATCACACAAGGAATAGAACCATGACCATGGACGCTATGATGCTCTTCATTGTAGTTACAATAGCGGCCACACTTATA